>Ga0187864_10000044_pt1 | contig 135823 bp, 117 predicted proteins | sample June2016WEW_11_4_FD_132985 | JGI IMG/M metagenome (GOLD analysis project Ga0187864, IMG submission 132985) | Peatland microbial communities from SPRUCE experiment site at the Marcell Experimental Forest, Minnesota, USA - June2016WEW_11_40 | ecosystem: Environmental > Terrestrial > Soil >... | reverse complement strand
CCGGATCGAGTCCGGCAGGCGCAGGTCGCGCAGGATGACCGATTCCGGCTCCAGGTGCGCGGTAATATCGGTCACGCGGATTTCGTTCTCGCCCTTGGTCAGTTCCAGCGCGCGCGTCTCTTTGACCGCGGCGAAGTTCTGGTTGTAGATGGTGAGTTGAGTCTGTCCGGAAAGAGCGGCCGCCACCAGCGGCGCGGCCAGAAGCAGGGTTCTCATACGTGGGCCTCCTGGTCCGCGAGTCTACCACTCCTGAGCGGCCCCTACTTTTCCAACTTGTAGATCGTCAGCCCCGAGAGCAGCTTGGGATAGAAGTCGGTGGATTTCTGCGGCATCACGCCCCCGGCGAAGGCGATGCGCGCGACATCGTCGATCGGCGTCGGCTCGAGCAGAAACGCCGCCTGCGCCGCCCCGCGCCGCACTTCGGCGATGGCCGGCTCGACCCCGCGCATGTAGCGCGTATTCTTCTCCTCGCGCACCGCTTCCTCGTCGATGCCCAGTGCGCCGCTGAGCAGCCGCTGGTGCAGCACGGGAACGTCGAGCTCCCCCTCGGCCCGCTCCGCTTCGTAGACATACAGCGGCTCGCTGCCCGCCAGCGCCGCGCCGATCCTCACCCGCCCCGCGTGCGGCTCGGCCCACAGCTCGCGCAGCGCAGCCAGATCGCCCACCGCGCGTAGCCCCGCCGCGCGGATCAGCGCCTCGGTGTTGAAGTCCGCGAGGCCGGCCACCAGCCGGTGCGTCGCCAGGATCTTCAGCCCCGGCGAACACATATTGACGAAGGTCATCATCACGCGCCGGGCATCTTCGAGGCCGGGGTTCTCGTCGCGGAACGCGAGCGCCGTCTCATAGCGGTGGTGCCCGTCGGCGATGAGCAGCTTCTTCGCCGCCATCGCGCGCGCGATCGCCGCGATGCGCTCCGGGGCCGCAATCTTCCACAAGCGATGGATGGTCCGGTATTCGTCGGTGACCGTCGCAGCCGGCGCCGCGTTGGCGGCTTCGTCCAGGATGCGGTCGATCTCGCCTGCCGGATCCGGGTACAACATGAAGAGCTGGCCCGCGTGGGCGCGCGTGTGCCGCAGCAGCTCCAGGCGGTCTCTCTTCGGCCCCGCCAGCGTCTGCTCGTGCCGGTGGACCACCCCTTCCGCGTAATCTTCCACGGCGCCCAGGCCGATGAACCCTTTCCGCATCAGCCGCTCGCCGGTGTCGGGCACCGCGAACTCTTGGAAGTAGGCGAACAAAGCGGGCTCGGCCTCTTTGACCAGGATGCCCCGCGCGACCCAGTCTTCCAAGTACGCGGCCGCGCGCGTGTAGACGTTAACTTCCGCGGAATCTTCGGCGAAGCGTTCGCCGAGAATCACCCGGACTAAGTTGTAAGGGCTGAGCGAAAGATACCGCGCCCGCATCTCCGGCGTGATCTTGTCATACGGTTGCGTCACCAGCGTTTCGAGCGGCCCCGCGCTGTCGGAGTAGCGGTACGGTTGGAACGGGAAGATCTTGGCCATAGGGAACTATCAGGATAACCCGGCGCCGCGCCGGGCCGCGCCCGGGATCGCATCCCCTCGTACCCGGAGCCTGTGAGAACATGGTCCCATGTTTCACCTGGATTGCCTCTTATTGCTCGCGCTTCTCGCCCTGGGAGTGTCCATCGGCGCGGAGGACGAGCATCCGACGCTCGCCATTGGCTCGCCCGCTCCGGATTTCGCGCTCCCCGGCATCGACGGGAAAACCCGCCATCTGGCCGACTATTCCGGATCGAAGGTGCTGGCGATCGTGTTCACCTGCAACCACTGCCCCACCGCCCAGCTTTACGAGAGCCGGATCAAGAAGCTGGCCGAGGACTACCGCGACAAGGGCGTGGCGCTGGTCGCAATCGAGCCCAACGATCCCGAGGCCGTCCGGCCGAGCGAGCTGGCCTGGACCGACGTCGGCGATGGTTTCGAAGACATGAAGATCCGCGCCGCATACCGGCACTTCAACTTCCCCTACCTCTACGACGGCGCGACCCAGGCCGTGGCGCGGGCTTACGGCCCCAAGGCCACGCCGCACGTTTTCATCTTCGACCAGCAGCGCCGCCTGCGCTATGAGGGGCGCGTGGACAACAGCCAGCGCGAGTCCCTGGTGAAGACCCAGGACGCGCGCAACGCCCTCGACGCGCTGCTGGCGGGGACGTCCGTGCCGGTCCCGCACACCGGGGTCTTCGGCTGCTCGACGAAATGGAAATCGAAGCACGCCGGCCGGATGGAGGAGATGGCGAAGATCGAGGCCGAGCCGGTGAAGCTCGAAGCCGCGACCGCCGAGGACCTGAAGAAGCTGCGCGCAAACCCGGGCGGCAAGGTCCTGCTGGTGAATTTCTGGGCCACCTGGTGTGGGCCCTGCGTGAGCGAATTCCCCGATCTGGAGACCACCTACCGCATGTATCGCGGGCGCGATTTCGATTACGTGACCGTTTCGGCCAACCTGCCCGACGAGAGGCCGGGCGTTCTGCGCGCGCTCGAGAAGCAGCACGCGACCGGCCGCAACCTCCAGTTCGCTTCCGACGACACCTACGCCATGCAGGCGGCCTTCGATCCGAAGTGGGAAGCCGGCGTGCCGTTCACGGTCCTGCTCGCGCCGGGCGGGAAGGTGCTGTACCAGAAGCAGGGCGAGCTGGACATCCTGGAGTTGCGGCGCACGATCCTGGCCAACCTTCCCGACGCAGACTACATCGGCCATCGCGCCTACTGGGCGGCGAAGTGAACGTCCCTCGCCGCCCGGCAATCAGAGGCGCACACTAGCGGCGCCCGCGGAAGTCGCGGCCACGACCGTAGTAGTGGGGCTCCGCCCGGAACGGACGGACGAATCGCGGCGGCGCCCAATAACCGGCGCGCCAGAAGCGACGCGGTCCGCTGTAGTCCCAGAAGCCGCCGACCCATGAGTATCCGGGACCCGGGCACGGCGTGGCATAAGCCACCACCGGCGGAGGCCCGTATCCGCCCACTCCCACGAACACCCGCGTGCCCGCGAACAGCGAGCTTCCGGCGAGTAACCCAAGCACCAGCAATTTGCTTTTCATTTCTTTGTTCCTCCTGTCGCCAGTGAGGACTGCACGCCGGTTGCCAAAGCGGAATCTGCTGATACCTCGCTAGTTACTCGCCGCGGAGGGATGGGCCTGGCGGTTGAGAACCACCAGCAGGTCCGAAATCGGCCACGATCTGCCCTTCGCCCTGGTACGCGACCACCTTGTCCGGGCTCTCGGTAACCTCCAGGCCAGCGCCGTGGCCCTTCCCCACGACGACGACATGAAACGTGCGCGTCTTCAACATGCCCGGAAAGGTTCCCTGTCTCGCATCGATCCCGAGCTGGTGCTTTGCGTCATCCCAGTGGAACGCAATCGTTGCGTATGCGCCCTTTTCGTAATTGTAGTTGTCGTTCTCGTCCTCATACAAGGTGAAGTTTCCGTCGGCGCCGGGATAGATACGCAGCTCGATCGGATCGGCCGGCTTCTCCGTCGAATATTGCAGGAACGGCCCCATCGGTATGATGGCCCCTGCCCTGACCATGAGCGGGATCTTATCGATGGGCGCGTCGGTGACGACGCTCTGGCCGCCGGCGAGCGTCTCTCCCGTCCAGAAATCGATCCACGGATTCCCAGCCGGCAGATAGAGCGTTCTTGTCTTCTGCCTCGGTTCGACAACCAACTCCCGGGCGTGAATCTCCGGAGTCTTCCAGTACATCTGAGCCCGGAACGCGCCCAGCACTGCGTTCGAGGTCTCAAACGCGAAGTCATATTCCCTTCCGGCATCGAGCTCCACGGGAATCGTATAGGACTCCATCGAGTCGTAGTTGAGCGGCAGTTCTTTGCCGTCGAGAAAGACTCTTTTCGGCCCGAAGCTCTTCATGTGGAATCGATACTTTCCGGTTTGAGCCGGAACGAGCTTGCCCTCCCAGTGCATCGAGAACTTAGGACCAGTGATGAATCGTGGCCAACCGGTGTACCAATCCAAGTTGATGCCCGGCTCCACGTCTTCGTGGCACAGCTTCTTGAACTCGTCGTCGCAGTAGTATCTGGCGGTCAGACCCGCCTTTCCGTCCTTCGTCTTGAAGTGCCCGGGCGCGATGAGGATGCTGTCCTCCGGGGGCCGATGGACCATGTACTCCGTTACCGGCGAAACCATGATCGCGGGGCCGAACATAAACTGGTCGTCGATCGAATACGTCTTCCGGTCGCGCGCGAAATCCATCGGCAGGCCGCGCAGGATCGAATACCCGTCGTGGGTGACCTGCCAGCCCAGCGAGTAGATGTAGGGTAGCAGCCGGTATCGCAGGTTGTCGGCCTTTACGAGCGCGTCGCCGTACTCCGGAAACTCCCAAATCTCGCGCGGAGTCTCCGAACCGTGGGACCGGAAAATGGGGCAGAAAGCCCCAAACTGAAACATCCGGGTGTACAGTTCCTGGTACGCCGGATCCTTGCCGCCGTTCGAGAACACTCCCCCTTCGCTGCCGAGCATGTAAGCGCCGATGTCGAAGGTCCAATAAGGTATGCCGGCCATGCTGTGATTGATGCCCGCGGATATCTGTTTCCTGTATACGTCCCAATTCGCGCCGATGTCTCCCGACCAGGTTGTGGCCGCGGCGCGCTGCTGGCCGGCGAAGGTCGACCGGGTGAGAATGTACACGCGCTTCTGGTCGGTCTCCTTCCGCTGGTTCTTGTAAACGCCTTCCGTGATGACGAGCGAATAAGGATTGAGATATCTGGCGAAAGAGCCGATGTGATTGTCCTCGACCCGCTTCATCTCGTACTCCTCGGACTCCTTCGTGAGCGCATTGACGATGTCGGGTTCGGTCGAGTCCATCCACCACGCGTCCACTCCCTTGGAGAACAGCCCCTTGTTCGCGTATTGCCAATACAGATCATTGGCCGCAGGGTTGTAGGCATCGAAATACCTGAACCCCGCCCAGCCCACGGGCGAGTACAAGTACCCCCGGCGTTCCATGTCCTTGTAAATCGGCGAAGCAGGTCCGAGCCCCGCCCAGATTGAAATCATGAGATGGAAATGCTGCTGGTGAAGCAGATCGATCATTTCCTTCGCGCGGGGATACTTGGTTTCGTCGAAGAACATCCCGCCCCAGTTGTCATTCCCGCCCCAGTAATTCCAGTCCTGAACGATGTTGTCGATCGGAATCCGCCGCTTGCGGTATTCCTGCGCGATGCCCAGCAGCTCGTCGCGGCTGGCGTAATGTTCCTTGCTCTGCCAATAGCCGTAAGCCCACTTGCCGTACATCGGCGCCTGTCCGGTGAGCTGCCTGTATCCGGCAATGACTTGATCCATGGACGGGCCATACAGGAAGTAGTAATCGATGTTATCGGCCACGTCGGACCAGAACGACGTGGTTTGAGGACTGTCGGCGAAGATCGTCTTGGAGTAGTTGTCCCAGAAGATTCCGTATCCCGCGGTTGAAACCAACATAGGCGTGACCGCATCCGTATTGGACTGCACCAGCTTCACAGTCCGCCCGCGATAGTTCATATAGCCGGACTGGTGCTGTCCCAGGCCGTACACCCCTTCGTCCGGGGTCAGCTTGAAGTTCTGCTGAACGCTGAACGCGGCCTTTTCGTGTTTGTCTTGAGCCGGCGTGAAGATGGCTCTCTCCTGCTCCGCGAGAACGGTTCGGCCGTCGCCGGCGAGGTAGCGAATCGCCCCGTCGCTCTTGCTCAACTGGATCTTGAGCTGGCTCGAACTCAACGTGACCGCCGTGCCGCTCTCCTCGAAATGCAGGCCCAGATCTGGCAGATCCTTCTGAATGACGGACAGGCTGAACTTTGCGAACGTGCCGCCGCCGGGCCATTTGACGACGCGCACCGTGCCCTCCGCATAGAACTGCACCCTCACGTTCAGATCGCCGGCAGTCACTTGAACGCCGTTCGGCACGCGCGTCTGGCAAACGGCCGGCAGAGCGCTCAGGCAGAGCAGAACGGCGGTGGTGAATTTCATGCGGGTCATTTTAGCACGTGGTATCGTTTCCAAGAGGAGATAACGGACGAGAATGCCTCCAATCAGCCGCCGCGATTTCCTGTTCACCGGCGCCGCCATGGCGGCCGGAAGCACCGCCTTCGGGAAGCCCTCTTCCAGGCCCGTCGTCAGCATCGTGCGCATCAAGAACGACAGAGTCGGCATGGCCGTCGAGGAGGCGATCGATCTGCTCGGAGGCATCAAGCACGTCACCAAGGGCAAGCGCTCGCTGATGCTCAAGCCCAACCTTGTCTTCCCGGACCCGAAGGCGACCACGAAGCCCGAGGTGGTCCGCACCATCGCGCACCTCATGCAGCGGGCCGGCATGGAGGTCTCGATCGGCGAGGGCTCGGCGGCAGCGCCGAAGTTCAACCTGATCGGGTCCGACACCTTCCGCACCCGGAAGCGCGAAATCCTCGATCCGATGCAGCAGTACGTCTTCGACCAGCTCGGGTACACGGATCTGGCCAAGGCGCTGCGCGTGCCGCTGGTGAACCTGCATTCCGGCGAGATGGCGGATGTCGCCGTGCCCGGCGCCTTCGTCTTCCCCAAGGTGACGATCCACCGGGCGCTGACCGAAACGGACCTTCTGTGCTCGGTGCCGATGATGAAGACGCACCAGCTCGCCACCGTGACGCTGGGCATGAAGAACCTGATCGGCGTCTATCCCGGAACGGTGTACCAGTCCGTCCGCGGCCACATGCACGACCTGACCTCGGAAGTGGATCCGACCGGCGTGGCGGCCGCCATCGTCGACATGGTCCGCGCCAACAAGCTGGGCCTGGTGGTGGTGGACGGTTCGATGGCCATGGAAGGCAACGGGCCGTCGATGGGCCCGCTGGTGAAGATGGACGTCATCGTGGCGGGCACGAATCCGCTCGCGACGGACATGGTCGCCGCCAGCCTGATGGGCTTCGAGCCGCGCGAGGTGCCTACGTTCGGCTGGGCCAACAAGGCGGGAATGCATCCGGCCTCGCTCGAAGAGATCGAGATTCGCGGCGAGCCGCTCGCGAGCGCGCGCCGCCCGTTCGCAAGACCGCAGTTGTACGCCTGGAAGAACATCCGCGGCTACTGGGGCAACAAAGAAATCTGAGGAGCCGAAATGATCACGAAGACACTCGCGCTCGCCGCGCTGGCCCTTGCGCCGCTGGCGGCGCAGAAATTCGAAGGGCTGGCCCCCACGCCGCCCATGGGCTGGAACAGTTGGAATACGTTCCAGGGGAAGATCAGCGAGTCGCTCATCAAGGAAGCGGCGGACGCCCTGATTTCGAGCGGCATGCAGGCGGCCGGATACCGCTACGTGGTGGTGGACGATGGATGGGAAGCCCCCGAGAGGGACGCGCAGGGCAACCTGGTTGCCGATCCGGAGCGGTTTCCGCATGGGATGAAGGCTCTCGGCGACTATCTCCACGCCAAGGGTTTGAAGTTCGGGATTCACAACTGCGCGGGAACCAAGACCTGCGCGGGGCTGCCGGGCGGGCGCGGCCATGAGTTTCAAGACGCCCTCTCGTATGCCTCCTGGGGCGTCGACTACTTGAAGTACGACTGGTGCAATCACGGCACCGCCAATTCCCAGGAGACGTACAACACCATGCGCGATGCGATTCGAGCCGCCGGCCGGCCCATCGTGTTCAGCCTGTGCGAGTGGGGCGACACCAAGCCCTGGACGTGGGCCAAGGACACCGGCCACCTGTGGCGGACCACCGGCGACATCATGGATTGCTACGATTGCCAGGGCGCCTATTCGCTGGGCTGGAAGTTCATTCTGGAGAGCGAAGCGGATCTGGCCCAATACGCCGGGCCGGATCACTGGAACGACCCCGACATGCTCGAGGTCGGCAATCCCGGTCTGACGCCGGCGGAATCGCGGGCGCACTTCACGCTGTGGGCCATGCTGGCCGCGCCGCTGATGGCGGGCAACGATCCGCGCAAAATGTCCGAGGAAACGCGCCAGATCCTGACCAACCGCGAAGTGATCGCGCTCGACCAGGACCCGCTGGGCAAGCAGGCGACCCGCTTCATGAAGCACGTGGGAAAGCAGATCTGGGCGAAGGAACTGGCGAACGGCGAGTGGGCGGTGTGCTTTTTCAATGACAGCGACACGCCGGTGCAACTGCGGATCGATTGGGCGAACCTGACGTTCCTCAAGGGGACCTATCGCATCCGGGACATCTGGCAGAAGAAGGACCTGGGGCAGACGTCGACGGGCTTCGAGGCGCCGCTCGCGCCGCACGACGTGGTGCTGGTGAGGTTGAGTCCGGTCTCGTAAAGACGCCCGTCGCAAAAACAAGACTACGGTTCGCCCCGGTGTGAGTTGGCCCGGCCCGGCTGCGGAACACGGCGATTGCTCTTGAACTCGCCTGCCGGCCGGAAGCGAAGCGCTGACCAGACTTCGTCGATCGCAATGATGGAAACGGGACGCCATCCTGTCCCGTGCATCGCCTCGCAAATGAGATCCCGGCTGAGATCGCTCTCGATCCCCGAGGTCGTCTTGGGGAAGGCGATCCACAGCAGCGCGCCCCGATCGGCGTGCTTCAACAGAGACGGTACCGACTTGCCAATGTCCTCAAGAGAGCTGGCAAAGAACTGGACAAATGGATGCGTGCCGGCTGCCGTTGAAGAGACAGTTACGCCTTCGGGCAAGGGCGCAAGCAGTTTCAAGTAGGCAGGAGGCGCCGCAACAACCAGCGCTCGCATCCCCGGCTTGATTCCGAGTTTCCTGACGATGGGATTGACGGTCACTTTGGCTTCCCCTTGCTGGAAAGAGCGAATTGATTCCCGTCCTGGTCCTGAAAGACGGCCGTCGATCCCCACACTTCGGTTTTCGGCTCCTGTCGAAACGTCACGCCTTTGGCCTTCAGAACCTTCGCGGTGGCGAAGACATCGTCGCACCAGAATGCGATGGACTGAAATTGACCGATGCGATTCTCATGGCCCTCCGGCGTGTAGAGAGCGAGCCCGGTCTCGGCGCCCGGAATCAGCAGCTCGATCCATCTTTGCGTCGGACTGAATGGTTGGTCGGTAACGACCTTGAACCCCATCGCCTGGGTGTAGAACCTCAACGCGGCGTCCTGGTTGCGAACCGGAACGCCCACGAACTTGATCCCTCGAACCATAGTCGATCCCCTTTCTGCCCAGAGCATAGCGTACGCACCATCGGGGCACAATGTCCTATTCGATGCTATATTGATGGTCGGTATAGCGATGCTCTCGATCGACGAGTACGTGATTGACGTCCTGATGCGCGATTTGGCTGGGCATGACCGGAGGCCGACCAGCTTTCTGGTATATCTTTGGCTCGGGGCCGAACAGTCCCGCAGGCATGGGCCGGTACACGTAAGCTATGTCGAGCTGGCGGAATCCGTCGGCGTGTCGAAGAGTTCCGCACAGGCTGCGGTGAACTGGTTGGTTCGAAGGAAGCTGCTTTCTGTCAGCAAGGACAACGTCACGGCTACTCCCTGTTACACCGTGCAAAGGCCGTGGAGAGATTCCGCGCGTTCAGTGCATGCCCACGGTCGCTGAGCGCCTTCGTGCGAACCCTTGCCCGCCGCTCGCCGCCCGTCGCCCGTCGCAAAAACGCCCGTCACCGCCGCTCGGTCGTTTCTCAAGAACGCGCTCGAAAGCAACAGTCCCGAGGGCGCCCTGGCGGCGAAACGTCTTGTTGAAGAACTCATTGGGAAGGGTCAATTCGATTTCCGACAGGTGTTACCCTGAACACACGCAGATTGCTCCCCGCAAGTCGGCTTGGGTCCCCCCAATTCCGATGTCGGCAACTTGACGCATCACGCCTGATGCTTCCCTGCGACTACGGGGCCGCGGGAAGGGGCCCCGGCGCGGACACACCCCAGTTGTATGCTCATGTCGGCCGCGAGGCCAAAAAGGAAATTGTGGCTTAGTTGGGATAACCGGCGGGCCGTGGAGTCGCCGGCAGGCAGATGATGCCGTCCGTCTCGCAACGGACAATTACGGGCCGGGCGCCCGGGGCTCCCGGCCCCATTCCTCTTAACGCTTGTGATCCTTACCTAGTTCGTGGATTCTGTAGTGGTTGCGAAAGTTGCCATGGTCCCCATATTCCCAAACGTCGCCACTCTGCGTGTCGAAGAACGCGTGGTTGCCGCCGCTGTACGAGAATTGGATGTGGTCGAAGTTGCCGTCCGCCCTGGCGGCCTGGGGTTGAAACATCGGTTGTAATACGATCACCGCAAGAAAAACAGCGATGAGCGTGAAGATCACCTTCGTGTAAAGGTCAATACGCATGTGAGAATCTCCAAGTTTTCTGCAGATTGGGGGAAGTCGCAGCCTGTCCGGCCAGGACTTCCGTTTTAGCATCCCGTCTGGGATGTGAAGCCAACTATCTCCGTTGGCTGCGCTTTTCCATCCGTGGCCTTCCGACTGTTTACTTGGCCGCCGCCGCCCCCTCTCCCCTCGGCAAGGAGAGCGCTGCGATCCGGCACGCCATCGCCTGGAGCAGCGGCTCGGTCGTCCCACACGCAAAGCAAATCGGGGACCAAAGCGTAATGTATTGGAAAAACAAGCTAAACGTCGCGGGCTCCCGCAGGTTGCGAGGTGCAACTCCTGCCGTCTACCACGCAAGAAGTGCCGTTCCCGCTTGAATGCCTTCGGGGCGGCCGACGGCTTCCAGCCTCCGAGGTACTCCGGCAAGCGCGGATGGACGGCTGGTGCCAGCCGTTCTCGCCAGGGGTCGCAGGATGGTCCCGATAAGTCGGCTTGGCGCCTGTGATCCGCGTTCCGATGCCACACGGCCGTATGGCGTCGGACCAGCGGGTGTGCGCCGGTCGCCGTAGTCTCCCGCGACAGGCGGGCTGGGCACTGAAATGCGGCCGGTGTGGCCGAAGGCAGTGCTAATGCGGCCTGCCCCCCCGGTGAGAACCTGCGAACCCAGCGACCCCTCCTTCGTATTGCTCTACAGAGGACCAAAGCGATGTTCTCGTTCAAGCAACTCGCCCGGCGGTTTGCGCGGGCCCCGATGTTCACGGCAGTGACGCTGGTGACGCTCGCCGTAGGCATCGGCGCGAATACCGCGATTTTCAGCGTGGTGAACGGGGTCCTGCTCAAGCCGCTTCCCTTTCCCGATCCGGACCGGCTGGTCGCGGTCTGGCAGACCGCACCGGGAATCGGCATACGCGACTTGCAGGCGTCGCCCGCCACATACTTGACGTATCGCGAAGAGGGGCGCGTTTTCGAGGACATCGGACTGTGGCGGCACGAAGCCGTCACGGTCACCGGCCTGGCCGAACCGGAGCACGTGGAATCGCTGACCGTCACCGACGGCGTGCTTCCGGTCCTGGGAATCCAGCCGCTCCGGGGGCGCTGGTTCACGCGGCAGGACGATTCGCCGGGCAGCCCGGAGACCGTCATGCTGACCTATGGCTACTGGCAGCGCCGGTTCGGCGGCCAGGCTTCCGCCGTCGGGCGCAGACTCATGGTGGACGGTAAGGCGCGCGAGGTGATCGGGGTCATGCCCCGGAACTTCCGGTTCCTGAACGCGCACCCGCAGATCATCGTTCCCTACCAGATCAACCGGGGCGAGGTCTTCGTCGGCAACTTTGGCCATTACGCGGTCGCGCGGCTGAAGCCGGGGGCCACGGTGGCACAGGCCAATACGGACGTGGCTCGCATGCTGCCGCTCATGGTCCGGAAGTTCCCGCCGCCGCCGGGCTTCACAATGAGGATATTCGAGCAGGCGCGCATCGGTCCGAACGTGCGGCTGCTGAAACAGGACGCAGTCGGCGATGTGGGGAAGGTGCTGTGGGTCCTGATGGCGACGGTGGGGATGGTGCTGCTGATCGCGTGCGCGAACGTGGCGAACCTGCTGCTGGTGCGGGCCGAAGGACGGCGCCAGGAGCTGGCGATCCGCGCGGCCCTGGGAGCGGGATGGGCGCAGATTGCAAGGGAGCTGCTGTCGGAGAGCCTCTCGCTGGCGGCGATCGGCGGCGTGCTGGGGTTGGGATTTGCCTACGGGGCGCTGCGCCTGCTGGTGGCGCTCTCGCCGGCCAACCTGCCGCGGCTGGAGGAGATCTCGATCGATACGCCGGTGCTGCTGTTCACGGTGGGCGTTTCGCTGGTTTCGGGCGTGCTGTTCGGACTCCTTCCGGTTTTGAAGTATGCCGTCAACACGCGGCTAGGCCTTGCGATGCGGGACGGCGGGCGCGGATCGAGCGCCGGCCGGGAACGGCATCGGGCGCGCAGCGTGCTGGTGGTGGTGCAGGTGGCGCTGGCGCTGGTTCTGCTGGTGGGGTCGGGTTTGATGATCCGCACCCTGCAGGCGATGCGGCACGTGCAGCCGGGCTTCACGTCGCCTGACGAAGTGCTGACGCTGCGCGTTCCCATCCCGGATAAGGAGGTGCCCGACGTCATGCGGGTCGTCAGGGTGGAGAACGACATCCTGGAGCGAATCGCGGCCATCCCGGGCGTGACCGCGGCGGGCGCGTCGAGCTCGGTCACCATGGACGGGAACACCGATTCGGATCCGATCTTCGCCGAAGACCGCGCTTATACCGAGGGGCAACTGCCGCCGATGAGGCGCTACAAGTTCGTCTCGCCCGGCTACCTCCGTGCGATGGGCAGCCCGCTGCTGGCGGGCCGCGACCTCACCTGGACGGACCTCTATCAGAACCGCCCGGTCATTCTGGTCTCCCAAAACTTGGCTCGGGAGCTGTGGGGCGGCCCGGCGGCCGCCATCGGCAAGCGAATTCGCGAGAACCCGAAGGGGCGATGGCGGGAAATCATCGGCGTGACGGGCGATGAGCGCGACGATGGCGTGGACCATCCGGCTCCGACGTGCGTGTACTGGCCGCTCCTGGTCGCGCCTTTCTGGCAGTTCCCGAACCGCATCGAGCGGGACCCGGCGTTCGCGATCCGGAGCGCGCGCGCGGGTCCGGCCGGACTGCTGAAGGAGGTACAGCGGGCGGTGTGGTCGGTGAACCCAGACCTCCCGGTCGCCGAGGTACGCACCTTAGGGGAGATCTACTCCCAGTCGATGGCCCGGACCTCGTTTACGCTGGTGATGCTGGCGATGGCGGCGGGCATGGCGCTGCTGCTGGGAGTGGTCGGGGTCTACGGCGTGATCTCGTACTCGGTCTCGCAGCGGACGCGGGAAATCGGCGTGCGCATCGCGCTGGGCGCGTCGCCGGCGAGCGTTCTGCGCATCTTCGTGCGCCATGGACTGGCGCTGGCGGGCGCGGGCGTGGCCTGCGGACTCGCCGCGGCGTTCTGGCTGACCGCCCTGATGTCGAGCCTGCTGTTCGGGGTGAATCCGGCCGATCCGCTGACCTACGGCGCCGTGTCGGCGGTTCTTATTGCGGCCGCGGTGCTGGCGGCCTGGATTCCGGCGCAGCGGGCGACGGCAATCGCTCCGATTGAGGCCCTGAGGGCCGAATAGGCGACAACCAGGTGTCGGCACGAGTGCCGACACGGCAGGCTAAAGCCTAATGCCACGGGTTTGCGCATCACCGTCGTCGCCGCGACTGCTATTGCCCCTGCGGCCCGCGAGCCAGGTGGTAATACACCTCGTTCCAGCGCAGTTCCTTCTTGAACTCCGGCTCGGACGTGCCGGTCCCGATCGTCAGGCACTCGAGGCCCGCGATCTCGGCGAAGTCCTCGAACATCTCGGTGGTGGCGGCCTGCGTGAAAGAGGTATGGTGCGCGCCGCCGGCGTTGATCCAACAAGCGAGCGCGGTCTCAAAGTCCGGCCTGGGCTCCCACAGCGCCTGGGCCACCGGCAGCTTGGGCATGGGCTGCTCCGGCTTCACCACGTCCACTTCATTGACGATCAGGCGGAAGCGGTTGCCCATGTCGATGAGCGACGCGTTCAGCGCGCGGCCGGCGGGCGTGTTGAAAACCAGTCGCGCCGGATCGGCTTTTCCGCCGATGCCCAGCGGGTGCGCCTGAAGAGACGGCTTGCCGGAGGCGATGGAGGGACATATCTCCAGCATGTGCGCCCCCAGGACCTTCTTGCCACTCTTGGCCAGATGATAGGTGTAGTCCTCCATGAAGGAAGTGCCGCCCGGCAGTCCGGCGGCCATCACCTTGGTGGCGCGGACCAGCGCCGCGGTTTTCCAGTCGCCTTCCGCGCCGAAGCCGTAGCCATCGGCCATCAGCCGCTGTACGGCTAGGCCGGGCAGTTGCACCAGCCCGTGCAGGTCTTCGAAAGTGGTGGTAAATCCTTTGAAGCCGCCGGCCTTGAGGAAGGAGCGCATGCCCAACTCAATCCGCGCCGCTTCGCGCACGGAATCGTGGTGGGCGCCGCCCGGGCGCACGTCTGCCGACGTGGCGTAAGTGTCCTGGTATTCCGCGACCAGCTTGTCGATGGCGGCGTTCCTCACCTTCGCCACGCTCTCTACGAGCTCGCCCACGCCGTATCCGTTCACCGAGTAGCCGAAGGCGATCTGGGCTGCCACCTTGTCGCCCTCGGTGACGGCCACTTCGCGCATGTTGTCGCCGAAGCGGGCGAAGCGGGCTCCTTGCCAGTCGTGCCAGGCGGCGGCAGCACGGGCCCAGGCGCCGAGCTTGGCCTGAACCGAGGCCTCCTGCCAGAAGCCCACCACGACTTTCCGGTTGATGCGCATGCGGCTCATGATGAACCCGTGCTCGCGGTCGCCGTGCGCGGCCTGATTGAGGTTCATGAAATCCATGTCGATGCTCGACCAGGGAATCTCGCGGTTGTGCTGGGTGTGGAGATGCGCGATCGGTTTGTGCAGTTCCTTGAGGCCGTTGATCCACATCTTCGACGGCGAGAAGGTGTGGCACCAGGTGATCGCGCCGATGCAGCGAGGCGCATTGTTCGCTTCCCGGCACACCGCGGAGATGGCGTCCGGCGTGGTCAGCACCGGTTTGAAGACCACCCTCACCGGGATGGCTGGCGAGTCGTTGAAAGCCCTGGCGATCTCCTGAGAGTGAGTCGCCACCTTTTTCAGAGTCTCCGGGCCATACAGGTGCTGGCTGCCCGTCAAGAACCAGATTTCTCCAGTGAGTTTCATGAGATTCGAATCCTCCAACCCGATATTGAGGTAAGCCCTTTCATGCCTCGGGCCCTTAGCGCCATTCCGCAGGAAGAGCAAGACCATAGTATAAGTTGTGCGCCCTCTAAGCAACCGGGCCAGGGCTGGCGCACCGCTCTGCCTCTGTCAGCGCTTTCAGCGCGACGCCCGGGTTCGGAGCGCCGCCGCGTAGGTCTCGTAAGCGGCCCGGTCGAACAGGACGAAGACCACCTCGCGCACCTTCGTGTCGCTCCGTTCTAGATGGAGCGCCACCGCATCGAGCGCGATCGAGGCCGCTTCGGCCATCGGATAGCGGTAGGCGCCAGTGCTAATCGAAGGGAAGCCGATGCTGCGAATCTCCCGCTGTTCGGCCATCTCGAGGCAGGTACGGTAGCAGGACGCGAGCAGCGCGGCTTCGTCGCCGTGGCCGCGGTAGATGGGGCCCACGGCGTGAAACACCCAGCGCGCGGGCAGTTCGCCGGCCATCGTGGCGACGGCCCCGCCGGCCGGACAGTGCCCGATCTTGGCGCGAATCCCGTCGAGCTCTTGCATGATGGAAGGCCCGCCCGCGCGGTGGATCGCTCCGTCCACGCCTCCGCCCCCGGCCAGCGCCGAGTTGGCGGCGTTCACGATCGCGTCGGCGGCCACCCGCGTGATGTCTCCCACCACGAGCCGCAGCACCTTGCCTTCCGGGAATGGCTGCTCCATGCATAGTAAAATAGGCGTTCCCGAGGCGGGAAGCAAGCCACATGTCACTCTCACAAGCGCCGGCGCTGGCGCTCTTCGATATCGACGGCACGCTCCTCCGCCGCGCCGGGCCGCACCACCGCGAGGCGCTGGTCGAAGCCATCCGGCGCGTCACGGGTTTCGACACCACCACCGACGGCATTCCGCTCTATGGCATGTTGGACCCGGACATCCTCCGCGAGATGCTGCGGCGGGCGGGAGCGCCGGCTCGCCTCACCCGCGAAGCGCTGCCCGCGATCATCGCCGCCGCGCAGAGGATCTACCGCCGAAGCTGCCCGGTGCTCACGCGCAGAACCTGCCCGGGGGTGCGTCGCCTGCTGGCCCGCTTCGAACGGCGTGGCATCGTCATGGAGCTGGTCACCGGCAACCTGACCCGCATCGGGTGGTGGAAGCTGGAACGCACCGGCCTGAGGCAGTATTTCCGTTTTGGGGCTTTCGGCGAAATGGCTCGCGACCGGGCCGGCCTGGTGCGCCTGGCCCTGCGCCGCGCACGCCAAGAGGGCTGGATCGGACCCGCCACGCCGGTGTGCCTGATCGGCGACGCTCCGGCGGACATCCTGGCGGCGCGGGCCAACGGCGTGCGATCGATCTCCGTGGCGACGGGCCTGCTGCCAATCGAGGAGCTGCGAGCGTACTCGCCGGACGTGATGCTGGAAGACCTGCGCGGGCTGCGGCTGGAGACGATCCTATGAAACGAATTGCCGTGCTGACGAGCGGGGGAGACGCCCCGGGAATGAACGCCGCGATCCGCGCCGTGGCGCGGAGCGGAGAAGGGATGGGAGGTGTTCGGGGTCGAGCACGGCTTCGCCGGGCTGATCGCGGGCAAACTGCGCCCGCTCGGGCCGCGCGACGTGGGCGAGATCATGCAGCACGGAGGCACGGTGCTCGGCAGCGCGCGGTGCCCCGAGTTCAAAACCGAAGAAGGAAGGCTGGCGGCCATCCGCGAAATGAACGCGGCGGGCGTCGAAGCGCTGGTGGTGATCGGCGGCAACGGCTCGCAGACGGGCTCGCATTCGCTCGTCCGGATGGATTTTCCGGTGGTCGGCGTGGCCTCGACGATAGACAACGACCTGTACGGCTCGGAAGTCACCATCGGCGTCGATACCGCGCTCAACGTCGCTCTCGAGGCCATCGACCGGCTGAAGGTCACCGCGTCCTCGCACCAGCGGGCCATGCTGGTGGAGGTGATGGGGCGCGGCTCGGGGTACCTGGCCTTGATGGCGGCGATCGCGGGCGGCGCCGAGGCGGTGGTGATCCCCGAGTTCCCTACCGACCCGGAGCAGGTCGCCGCCGAGATCCGCCGCGCCTATGAGCGGGGCAAGCCGCACGCCATCGTCGTGGTGGCCGAGGGCGCCAATCCCAATGCGCAGGGTCTGGCGCAATACGTGGCCGAGCATCATGCCCGCCTGGGCTTCGAGCTGCGCGTGACGATCCTGGGCTACACGCAGCGCGGCGCCGCGCCGACCTACGCCGACCGTATGCTGGCCACACGCCTGGGAGTGGCCGCCACGGAGCAGCTCGCGGCGGGGAACCAAGGCGTACTGGTCGGCGTGGCCAAGGGCGAGGTTGTCGCGACCCCGCTCGACGAGGTGGTGACCGGGAAGAAGCCGTTCGATCCGCGCCTCCTGGAAGTGGCCCGCGTGCTGGCGCGATAGTGCGAACTTTTCCACGCACCCGTCGTATATGGCATTGTGAGGTGAGCCATGCGACTTCCGTTTCTGGCCTTAGCTGCCATCTCCCTGGTCCCCTTCCAGGTGGGTTGCGACTTCGAGAATTTCGCCGATATCTCCGACCACTATCGCGAGGACTTCCAGTACACCTACAACCTCAAGCCCGGCGGGCGGCTGAGCGTTGAGAACTACAACGGCTCGGTCGAAATCCTGGGCTGGGAAAAAGACTCCGTCCAGATCACCGGCACCAAATACGCCGGGCGCGAACAACTCCTCAAAGAGATTAAGATCGAAACCAAGGCGGACGACAACTCGGTGACCATCCGTACCGTCCGGCCTTACGGATGGCACGGAAACTCGGGAGCCAGGTACTCCATCCGCGTGCCGTTCAAAGTGGAGTTGGACCGCATCGTGAGCTCGAACGGCCACATCCGCGTCGAGGACGTCCAGGGCACCGCGCGCCTGGAGACGTCGAACGCAGCCGTGCGGCTGCGCAAGGTGGAAGGGCGGCTCGACGCCACGACCTCCAACGGCGCGATCGAGGGCGACGGCTTGACGGGCGATGCGACGCTGCATACCTCGAACGGCGCCGTCCGGCTGGACGGCGTGGCGGGCGCGCTGGATGCGCGAACCTCGAACGGCGGCATCCATATCCGCCTCGGCAAGCCGAAGGCCAACGAGCCGATCCGGCTGGGGAGTTCCAACGGCAGCATCGAGCTGGAGATCGAGGCGCTGGACAACAACGAGATTCACGCCTCCACCAGCAACGCCACCATCACGCTGCGGCTGCCGGCGCCGATCAAAGCGCGGCTGCGCGCATCGACGAGCAACGGCGGTATCTCGACCGACTTCGACGTCACCACGCACGGCTCGATGGGCAAGAATTTCCTGGAGGGCGATATCAACGGCGGCGGTCCGCTGATCGATCTTTCGACGTCGAACGGTACGATCAAGGTGCAGAAGCTGTAGCCGCGGCTACGGCGCGATCTCTTTCACCTTGGCGTCGAACTCACCGAGCGGCACGGCCCCGACGAGGATGACGCCGGAGACGCCGTCCCGAGTGCTCTTGCCGAGCAGAAAGCTGGGGGTTCCGGTCACTCCGAACCCCTCGGCGGTTGCGACATCCCTCTGCACCGTCTTGGCGTATTTCCCGCTCTCCATGCAGGTGCGGAACTGCAGCGGATCGAGCTTCAGCGCCTCCGCGTAGCCGTCGACGTCGTTGGCCGAAAGCCTGCTGGTGTTCGAGATGAGGCGGTCCCGCATTTCCCAGAACTGGCGCTGGTCCCCGGCGCAGCGGGCGGCCTCGGCGGCGCGGGAGGCGTTGGAATGGAATTCGAGCGGCAGATCGCGGCTGACGAAGCGGATCTTGCCGGTGTCGATGTACTTCTTCTTGAGCTCGGGGAACGTCGTCATGTGGAACTGCTGGCAGTAGGCGCACTGGTAGTCGGTGAACTCCACCAAGGTCAGCGGTGCGTCCTTGCTGCCCAGCCAGGGACCGCCTTCGAGGTTCATCCGGACTCCGGTGCCCTCGGCGCCTGCCTCTGCCGGCCGGGCCCCTTTTTCGAGCAGCTCGCGGATTTGCCGCAGTTCGTCCAGAATTTGATCCGCCTGCTCGCGCGTGATTCCGGGCTCGTTCTTCTTCTTGTCCGCCGCACTCGCCGGGAACGCCAGACTGAGCGCCAGGGGGACGATAGCTAGGTACTTATTCATAGCGGGAAGCCCAATATAACACGGGGCATCGGGTAGGATGGTGTCGATGCACACGTTCTTCCGCCGGCTGGCGCGCGGGGTGGTCGCCTGCCTGGCCGCAACCGGTCTGCTGCTGCTTGTGGTGACGTTCACTCCGGTGGTCAAGTGGTACGCCAGAGCGCTCTCGGGAAGATGGCTGGACGGCGGGGCCGAGGTGCTGATCGTCCTCGGCAGCGGCACGCTCGACAGCACCACGCTCGAGCCGGCATCGTACTGGCGGGCCATCTACGCGCGCCTGGCCTGGGAAAGAGGGAGATTCCGTCAGATCGTAGTCGCGGGACGGGGCGTAGCGCCGCTCATGCGCGATTTCCTGATCACACACGGCGTGCCGGTTGCGGCCGTGCGCGTCGAGAACGCCTCCGGCAGCACGCGCGAAAACGCTCTGTTCGTCAAGCGGATGCTGGAGGGCGTTCCGGGCCGCAAGGTGCTGGTGACGAGCGACTATCACATGTTCCGCGCGCGGCGGGCGTTCGAGAAGGCCGGCCTGCACGTGACCCCGGACCCGTTCCCCGATGCCCTCAAGGGCTACAACCACTGGCAGAACCGCTGGGGGATTTTCCTCAATCTCGGCGTCGAGACGGTTAAGATTGGCTATTACTGGATGAAGGGCTGGATCTGAACCGCAGCCCGGCGCATCCGATAGATTATGAACCGTACAGCCACGGCTGCCTGGCACGGCAGCCTCAAAGAAGGTAAGGGGACTATTTCCACCGCCAGCGGCGTCCTCTCGGACGCTCAATACTCCTTCGGAACCCGCTTCGAGAACGGCGTGGGCACCAATCCCGAGGAGTTGATCGCCGCCGCGCACGCGGGGTGCTTCTCGATGGCGCTCTCGGCGCAACTGGGCGAAGCCGGCATTACGCCCGAGACCATCCAAACCACGGCCACGGTGACGCTCGAGAAGACAGCGGCCGGCTGGACCGTGACCGCGAGCCACCTGCACGTCCGGGCCCGGATCCGGAGCGGCGACCCCACGGCTTTCGATCGCGCCGCCGAAAACGCCAAGGCGGGCTGCCCGATCTCGCGCCTGCTGAACGCGAAGATCAGCATGACGGCGCAACTGGAATCCTCGGCGGTGTAAGGCGGAGCCGGCGAGCGGGTCTGGAGACCCGCCGCAGGCGTGGACGCCTGCCCCACTTGCGCGGCGGCGCGTAGAATAGGTGTTTAATGCCGACGCGCGAAACACTGGAAGCTCCTCCCGCTGGGCTCGCCAAGCTGGCCACGCTCGAGGCGGCGCTGGCGACGGCCATCCGCGGCAAACCCGAAGTGGTGCGGTTGTCGCTGGTGTGCCTGCTGGCGCGCGGTCACCTGCTCATCGAGGACGTGCCCGGCGTCGGCAAGACCACGCTGGCGCACGCGCTGGCGCGCTCGGTCGACTGCCAGTTCCACCGCTTGCAGTTCACCAGCGACATGCTGCCTTCCGACGTCCTGGGCGTGACCATCTACAACGCGCACTCGCAGGCGTTCGAGTTCAAACCCGGCCCGGTCTTCACGAATTTCCTGCTGGCGGACGAGATCAACCGGACCACGCCCAAGACGCAATCGGCGCTGCTCGAAGCGATGAACGAGCGGCAGGTCACCATCGATAGCCGCACCTATCCGCTGCCCCAGCCGTTCATGGTGATGGCGACGCAGAATCCGGTGGAGCACCACGGCACGTACCCGCTGCCGGAGTCGCAGCTCGATCGCTTCTTCATGCGGCTGCGCATCGGCTATCCCGACGCGTCGCACGAGCGGGAGATCCTGCGCAGCAGCGCGGGCGTGCAGGAGATTCGCTTCGAGCCGGCGCTGACCGCGGAAGAGGTATTGCAGCTTCAGTCCTGGGCCAGCCACGTGACCGTGGACGACGCGCTGGTGGATTACATGCTCGCCATTGTCGAGAAGACGCGCACGCACGAATCGCTGGCCCTGGGCGTCAGCCCGCGCGGGGCGCAAGCGCTGTATCGCGCGGCGCAGGCGCTGGCCATGGTGGAGGGCCGCGACTACGCCGTGCCAGACGATGTGAAGCGCCTGGCCGTTCCCATCTTCGCGCACCGGGTGGTGGTGAATACCCGTCTGGCCCTCACCCAGCGCACCGCGGACATGAACGACCGCATACTGGAAGAGATCCTGACCTTGGTGGACGTGCCGCTGTGACCGCTCCCTGACGGTCGCGGTTCGGTAGAGGCGCCTTCTATGAAAACTGCGATCATCGGACTGCCCCAGGTGGGCAAGACATCCTTGTTCACGATCCTGACGGGCGCGCATGAAGCCGGGCGCATCGGCTCGATGGCCACGCGCATCGGCGTGGCGAAAGTCCCCGATTCGCGCCTCCAGGCGCTGGCCGAGGTGTTTCACCCTCCCAAGGTGGTGAACGCCGTGGTGGAGTACGTCGACACGGCGGCGATTTCCAAGGAGGCGCTGCGCGATCCGGCGTTTCTGGCCAGCCTGCGCGTGGTGGACGCGTTCTTCCACGTGCTGCGGATCTTCGACGACCCCGCGGTGGCGCACGAGGCCGGCTCGATCGATCCGGTGCGCGATCTGGAGAACGTCGAGCTGGAACTGATCCTGAGCGACCTGGTGGTGATCGAGAAGCGGCTGGAGCGGCTCGATAAGGACCGCAAGAAGATGAAGGCGCTGGAACTCGAACGGGAGTTCGAGGTTCTGGAGCGAGCCAAGGCAACGCTGGAATCGAACCAACCGCTGCGCCAGATGGAGCTGAGCGAGGACGACGAGAAGCGCATACGCGGCTTCCAGTTCCTTTCGCTGAAGCCAATGCTGTACGTGCTGAACCTGGGCGAAGGGGACGCGCCCCGCCTGCACGAGATCGAGAGCCAGTACGCGGGCGGCGCGCTGGGCGGGCGGAAGCACACCTCGGTGGCCGCGGTCTGCGGCAAGATCGAAGCCGAGCTGGCGGAGCTGGCGGGCGAGGAGGCGCGCGAGTATTTGGCCAGTTACGGGCTGACGGAATCGGGCCTGGAGCGGCTGATCGGGGCGACGTACTCGCTGCTGGGGCTGATGTCGTTTCTCACCGCCGGAGAGGATGAGTGCCGGGCCTGGACCGTGCCCATCGGCAGCAACGCCGTGAAGGCCGCGGGCGCGATCCACACCGATTTCGAGAAGAAGTTCATCCGCGCCGAGGTGGTCAACTGGAAGGCGCTGATCGATCACGACGGATATGCCGGAGTGCGCGAGAAGGGCCTGCTGCGGCTGGAGGGGAAAGAGTACATCGTGAAGGACGGGGACGTGCTGGTGATCCGCCACGGGTGAGGCGGGAGCCGACTCGGGCGGGTGTCCGTTTTTGGGACTGGGACCTTGTTGCAATTTTTGATTTCGCGCTCCTCGTGCTCCCCGCCGCGTGAAATGCGACGATTGCGATTCGCGGTCCGCGGGCTGGAGACGTGGCATCACCTGGCACGAGGGTAATGCAAGCGGGCGGAGCGGGGAGATATCGGGGTTCGCAAGTAATTGAAATGCGGGCAAATTCGGAAATACAATCGTTGTGATGGGTTTTTTAAGGCGGAAGCAGCGGGGATTAACCCTGATCGAGCTGATCGTGGCGTTCACGATCCTGATGCTGCTCGCCACCATGGCGATTCCGCTGGCGCGCTTCAAGGTGCGCCGGGAAAGGGAGAAGGAACTGCGCTGGGCGCTGGCCGAGATGCGCAAGGCCATCGACAAGTACAAAGACGCCGCTAACGCCAACCTGTTGCCGGCGGGCAAGATCGACAGCGACGGGTATCCGGAGAGCCTGCAGCAACTCGTGGATGGCGTGCGGCCGAATGGCAGCCCGGACAAGAAGCTGCGGTTCCTGCGCCGCATTCCCAAAGACCCCTTTATGAACTCGTTCGATTGGGGGCTGCGCAGCACGCGCTCCATTCCATCGCGCTGGGCTAGTGGCTATTTACAGAGTTTTAAGGCTACAGCTTGCCAGTAACAGCCTGTAGCGATGATGGTTCTCGGAGATGAAATAATGAAGGGTCGGCTGCGGTATTACTTGGTCCTTTGGCCTGCCACCGTCATTCTGGCTTCCCTGGTGCGCCGGTTTCTCTACGGCGGTGGCAGCACCGATTTCTGGGTAGCATCAACAGCGCTCCCAACTTTCGGCGGAGGCTCTATCTCTGTCCCGAGCTGGCAGATCGTTCCTCTAAGTCAAGTCTGGTACGACCTGATTCTGTCAATAGCAGGGGGAATAACCGTCGCGAGAGTACTCACCGTCATTGTCTCTTCTGCGATCGCGCATAGCTGGAAACGTGCAGGCGTCTGGCTAGGCGGGCTCTTCTGCATTAGTCTCTCCGCTTATCTCATTTCCCTTTTGGCCTATTCTGTTGGCCCTTGGCAAAAAGTTGGGTTGATAGTGTTTTACAATACCCGCGGCCCATTAGCGCCGAGTCTGATTTTCGCGACAGCAATTATGGTAAAAATATACTTGACGAATCCACGTTTCTGGCGTATAGTTGAAGCATGGAACACGAACCACGGACCCTTCAGGAAGCGGTACTCCACTTCGCGGAACCCAAAAACTGCATGACTTACATGGTGGCTCGCCGGTGGCCGAAGGGTGTCACCTGTCCGACCTGCGGTAACGAGCGCGTCAGCTTCCTTGAGAATCAGAATAAGTGGCAGTGCTCCAGCCATCACGCCAAACGGCAGTTCACCTTGAAGACTGGGACCATTTTTGAAGATTCCCCGCTCGGTCTGGATAAGTGGCTTCCTGCCGTTTGGATGCTCTGCAACTGCAAAAACGGAATGTCCTCTTGGGAACTTCACCGGGCCATCGGCGTTACCCAGAAGACCGCATGGTTTATGCTTCATCGTGTTCGGCTTGCGCTTCAGGGGAAGAACGGCGGACTGCTCGGAGGCGAAGTCGAAATCGACGAAACCTTCATCGGTGGCAAGGCGCGCAACATGCATCCGGCGAAGAGGGCCGCAAAGATCACTGGAACCGGCGGAAAAGACAAGGCGGTCGTCATGGGGATGTTGGAGCGCGGCGGAGAGGTTCGCACCATGGTCGTGGACAATCGCCGGAAGAAGGAACTGCAAAAGCAGGTTCGAGAGCACGTCGAAGTTGGCGCGGCCATTTTCTCCGACGAACTGAAATCCTATGAGGGTCTGGAGTCCGACTACCAGCACGCCGTCATCAACCACGCGATTGAGTACGTGAACGGGAACGTCCACACCAACGGCATGGAGAACTTCTGGAGCCTGTTGAAGCGCGGCCTGCACGGGACCTACGTCAGCGTCGAACCCTACCACCTGTTCCGTTATCTTGACGAGCAGGCGTTCCGCTTCAACCATCGTACCGACATGAACGACAGCGACCGCTTCCGGCTGGCCGTTGAGCACATCGTTGGCAAGCGCCTCACTTGGGTTGAACTCACCGGCAAGGTTGACGAAACGAGCGTCAACTAAGCGGCAGGGTCGGGGGAAGCGGAAGGCTTGACCTTTCGCTTCGGCCCGCGCCGATTCGGGTTGGCTTCCACCTTCCTGCGGTATGCGCGTTCGCGGCGCGCAAGTGTCGAAGCCGGAACCGCGAGAAGTGCTCCCATGGTGGCATCGAAACGTTGGAAGGCTGTCAATCCTTGACGCTCTGGCAGCACTGCTGGTTCTGTGCGCATAGATCATGACTCCCATCCTGGCTACCGCTAGAGCCCTAGCTCTCGGAGCTTTGGCGCTTCTCGCTCCACTGACTTGCGGAGATCTGTCAATTCCTGAAGGAAGCTCGTAAGTTTAGTGAAATCAAATTGCGACAGCGGGGCGTTCGATATCTCACGCTGAGTGACGGTCAGATTGAACTCAGGGTTGATATTGTGGGCCAATCCGCTGGCCAGAGAAGCGAACGCCTCCCTGTAACGTTCCAGCTCAGAAACCATCGCCAATAGACGACGCTTCTTCTCGGCGTGCTCACGAACCAGCCTTCCTATCACTGCATCCTGCTCTTCTTCACTCATACTTAATTCTCCTCTCTCGATCTCTTTCCCTCATTAGCCGCTCTTTCAAGTAATGCGATGGCTTCTGCGATGCGCTTGGAATCGATCTTCAGGTCGCCTACATAGGGGAGCAACTTACCGTCCTTGGCGCTCAGGAATGTAAGTTGTCCAGGTAGAATCTCGAATTGTCGGAGTGCCCATCGGTCACTCGCACCAGAGTATAAAAGCCTCTCGACGTCAAGGTAGTATTCATAGGCAATCCATCCGGCCGCCTGTAGTCCAAGGAAAGGATCGTACGAAAAACCCTTGCCGTCAGTATGAGGCTTGCTCCACATAAAATCCGGCTCGACAAGTCCTTTGGCTCGAAAAATCTTACGAAGTATATCTTCCGGATCTCCCTTTTCGAATACACACCGAATGTTGTCTCGGACGCCTTCGGCCATCGCATAAGACTGAAAGGACTCCACCGCCATCGTTGCGGCATATGCAAAGGCGTTAAGACGCTGGATGTATGGCCCAAGGCGTGGTTCGCCGGAGCGCTTCTTTTTGATTTTGTAAAAACTCTCCAGGTGGAGTATGCAGCCAAACTTTCGTAGGCCACAGTCCTGAATGATCCGAAACAGATCAACAAGCAGGGAACGCCTTCGCTTCTCGTCTCCCTTCCAGCCCGAAAACTGACCTACCGAGTGCGCGAAGTCTCCAGCGTGAAAAAAGCCCAGGCCGTCCCGATCTAGACGTTTCTGCCATCGTTCTTCTAACTCCGCCCACACTCCGGCAAAACTGGCGAAGCCAGCCACCGTAAGAACCCTGTGGTCCTTTTCCTTCCCTCCCGCGTCGAAGCAGACTGTTAGCATCTGAAGGTAGACGCTCCCCCATCGTCTCGGCGCAACCGTCCGACAGTAGTGTTCAAGGGTACTTCCTCGGTGGAGCGACATCAATGATCTCCACCACCACTGAGCCTACCACCGCGGGCAGGATTCGTCAAGTATATTCCTGCCGCAATTATCGTCGCCAAGCTGCTTTCGAACGGAGCGCGATCCGAGACAGGGAAACGGGAGCTGTTTTTGGCTTTGAGCGGATTACCGATCGCTGGAATATTGATTGGGTTCGCGATCCCCGTTTTGCTCAGACCGACCCCGGGTCCAGACAATGCTGTTATCGCGCTGATCATTCTCGATGGGCTGGTGTGGGTTGCATTAGCAGTAATAGTTGTATTTGCCCTGGTAAAACTCGCGGCAGGGCGGGTGTCGCAATCTTGACCAGGCCGCAAACAACGGGAGTTGGTGGAGTGTTGTGAAGCGGCCAGAATGTCTCTCCGACGGGATTCTGGACGAAGTACACCTACGACCCGCTGAACGATCTGATCACGGTCTCACAAAACGCACAGTCAGGCGGCTCTCCCCAGGCCCGCACCTACACCTACCTATGATTGTGTCAACTGAAATCTGACCTCCGCCCCGGGGCGGGCTTGGTGTCTCGCTTCGTCTTCCTCATAGGATCCGAAGGGCAGTCCGGTGGCGGGTCAAGGCCGCGTAGCGCCCCGCAGGGGCTTGGCCTTGAGGCGCCAGCGGACTGCCCTTACTGAGGGTCCCGGAAGACGAAGCGAGCTTCTACGCGGATCGCCGGGGCACGCGTTTCGGTTTTCGAATCTGCTCGGCGAAGGCCGCGGCGCCGCTGTGCTCCAGCATGCGCCGCTCGCCGGGCGCGGCCGCCGGCAGGGCGGGCAGCGCGGCGGCGGCGTAGACCTGGTCCAGGCCGGGCACCGCGCGAGTGGGCTTTCCGCTACCGTACGCGGCCGCGCGCGGAGTTGTCGGTCGCCACAATCGAATCGGGGGAATTTCGGGAGGCTCCGGGCCACGTTCAGGGCGCGGGTTTTGGAGCCTGGGACTCCGAAGGGAACCTCTACCAGTTGGTATCCGTCCTGCGAACCCATCTTCTGGGTCGTGAACTGAGGCTCCATAACGGGTGAGGTAGAAGCCGACTCGGGCGGGTTTCCGTTTTTGGGACTTGCCCCATTGCGGGACACTCTCCACGAGCCGCTGACCGGCGCTCTGGGAAGCGGAGGAACGGCTCCCCAAGCGCGCGTCCGCCTTCCTCTCACCTTCGCCATGTGCTAGACTAACCGGTTTCAAGGGGTCCCGCGCTCTATGTCTGTTCAGGTTCTTCTGTACGGCAAGCTGTTGGGTATAGAAGAATTCCTGTTTTCGACCGCTTCCGGCGCCGCGAACGATGCCAGCCTGCTGGCCGGCCGCGCGCACTGGATCACCCTCCTCAGCGAGATCCTGCCGCGCGCCCTGCTGGAGGAGTTCGGCCTGGCGCGCGTTCTGCTCGGGTCGAGCGGCGGCGGACAATTCCTGCTCGTGCTGCCCGAGGAGGCCAAGCCCAGGGCCGAAGAGTTCTTCCTGGCGGCCAGCCGCGAAATGGAACAGATGAGCGGCGGCCGCTTGCGCCTGGCTTGCGCCGTCACCGAGAACCTGGGCGATTGGAGCGTGGTCCGCAAGCGTCTGATGGATTGCTTGCAGCGCAAGCTCGGTACAAAGGCCGGCCTGGGGCCTGACGCCTTCGTCCCCTTCGAGCCGGCGCCGCCTCCCGCTAACGACGATTACTTCCTCGGCCTGGCCGAAGGCTTGTGGCAGGCCCAGAGCGTGGGCTGGAATCCGGACGCCCCCGCGCGCATCGTGCTCGGCACTGGAAAGCACACCTGGGGCCTGGCGCCCAACCGCGGCATCGAGGAGATCCCTCTAGCACGCCACGCTGCGCCCAGCGAGGATGGACGCCGGCCCGCCACCCTTCCCACCCTGGCCTCGCGCTCCGATGGCCGCCGCACCTGGGGCGTGCTCCGCGCCGACGTGGACAGCTTCCGCATACGCCTGCGCCGCGCCCAGACCATCGAAGAGCACGTCCGGCTCTCGGTAATGTACAAGCAGTTCTTCGCCGGCGAGCTGGAAGTGTTGTGCTCGCAGCCGGAGTTCTGGCGAAAAGTCACGGTGCTCTACTCCGGCGGCGACGATTTCGCCGTCTACGGCGCCTGGGACGCGCTGATCCCCCTGGCGCGCGAAATGCAGCGGCTGTTCCACCGCTTCACCGAGGAGAATCTCAAAGATTTCCCCGGACCGGAAGGCAAGACCATGTCGGCGGCGCTGACCCTGGCGCCGGAGCCGCGGCGTTCCTCGCTGGCCTGGATCGCGGAGCTGGCGGGCAGCCGCCTGGAGCAGGCCAAGGACATCGACAAGGACTGCATTTCGATCATGGGCCGCGTGCTCGAGTGGCGACACCTGGCCGACGCCGCCGATCTCAAGGACACGCTGGCGCGCATGGTGCCCGAGCTTGGCTCCTCCAGCCAGTTCCTGAGCGAGCTGACGTCGTTCTATCACAAGGGCGGCCAGACCTGGTCGCACGGCGCCGAGCAGCGCTTCGACCGGCCGTGGCGTTTCCAGCGGCGGCTCAACCGCGTGGTGGCCGGGGCCAAGGACCGGGAATTGCAGAAACTCCGCGCCCACCTCGCCAATGAGATGATGGGCAGAGGCGCCGCGCAGGTCAAACTGCGGCCAGCCGGGCTGGTGGCGCTCGAATGGGCAAGACTATTGACCGAGGTCTAACGTATGGCTGATGTTCAGCAGGACCCTAAGAATCGCGAAAGCCGGCCGCCCCGGGAAGGCTCCCGGCCTCCCCGCGAAGGCAGCCGGCCGCCGCGCGAAGGCGGTCCCCGCGAGGGTGGCCGCGGCGATGACCGCCGGGACGACCGCCGGGGAGGCGACCGCGACCGGGGCCGTTTCGAGGGCCCGCCGGAGATCGATGTCGACAAGCTCATCGGCGATCCGCTGTACCTGGACAACCAGGCCCACGGCGTGGTGAGCCGCATGCGCGATATGGACTCCGGAACCAAGAGCCAGCTACGGCGCCTTTACAACGCCGTGCGCCGCGCCTGCCGCGCTCCCGAAAACGAGCGCCAGCAGCAGTTCGTGATGTTGCGCGCGCGCCTGGCCTACACCATCGCCCGCCACTCGCTGCGCAGCCTGGACCCGCTCGAAAAGCTGTTGCTCCAGGTCACGCGCAAGAACGACCAGCGCGGATACCAGCGGTTCCGGGACCTTTTCGAGGCCATCGTCGCCTACAACGAATAGCGAGGAAGCATGAGCGCGCACACTGCGGATACCGAACTGAAACTGATCGGAAAACTGATTCTGGAAGGCGACCTCTATTGCGAGACCGGGCTCCACATCGGTGCCGGAAAAGGCTCGCTTGAAATCGGCGGCGCCGACAACCCCGTGATCAAAGACGCGTTCGGCCGGCCTTACGTGCCCGGCAGCTCGCTGCGCGGCAAGCTGCGCTCGCTGCTCGAACAGTCCTCGGGCGCCGCGGTTCCCGCCGAGCTGGTCTACCTCTCGAAGCGCAAGGGCCAGGAAGTTCGCATCCACCAGAGCGACCGCCCGGACGACGAGATCTGCCTGTTGTTCGGCCGCAACCCGGGACGCATGGAGCGGCTGAGCGGCGACACGCTCGAAAGCTCCACGGCGACGCCGGCGCGCCTCACGGTCTACGACGCTCCGCTCGATCCGGAGAGCATTTCGCCGCAGATGCGCGAAAACCTCGACGACGAGCTGACCGAGGTCAAAGGCGAGAACGCCATCGACCGCATCACCTCGCAGGCCAACCCGCGCACGCTGGAGCGCGTGCCCGCCGGCGCCCGCTTCAAGGTGCGCCTGGTGCTGGACGTTCTGTGCGAGGAGGATAAGCCGCTGGCAGGGAAGCTGGTGGAGGCGCTCCGCCTGCTCGAGGACGACGCCCTGGGCGGAGGAGGCTCGCGCGGCAGCGGCCGCGTCCGCCTCGCCAATCTCAAGCTGATCTGGCGCAACCGCGGCTTCTACTCCGCCGGAGCGGAAGAAACGGAGCTGATCGCCGGCGCCGACCTGGCCGCGTTGCAGCGCATTGTCGCTGCCGACGGCCTAGCCGGCAGGCTCTCCGAGTAGGCCGATGAACCCAGCGTTTGTGGTTCGCTTCCGCCCTTCCGGGCCGTGGCGTATCGGCGTGGATTCGGGCGCGCGCGATCGCGTGGACCGCATCTTTCACAGCGACGCCCTTTTCTCCGCGGTGTCGCAGGCCATGCTGCGTCTGGGCCGCCTGGAAGAGTGGCTGGCGGCAACCGCCACGGCCTCGGGCGAACCCGCCGTCCGCCTCAGTTCGCTGTTCCCATTTCTCGATGAGATCCAGTTCGTCCCGCCGCCGCGCAGCCTGTGGCCGCCGCCGCCCTCGCCCAAGGTGCGCTGGCGCAACGCGCGCTTCGTCCCGCTCTCGCTGGTGCAGGACCTGGTGGCGGAAAAGCCGATCCGTGACAACCGCTGGTTCCTGGATGGCGACTCCGGTTGCCTGCTGCCCTCCGAGCCCGGCGAGCGCTCGGGCCCTTTCCGCGTGGCTCTGAGGTCGCACGCGGCCGTGGACCGCTTGAGCGGTGCCGCGGTCGAGATCCATCGCACCGCCTGCCTCGAGTTCGCTCCCGGCGCCGGGTTGTGGGGCGTGGTGAGTTTCGCGGATGACAGCGCGCAGGCCCGCTGGTCCGGCCCGGTCCAGGCCGCGTTCCGCGTGCTGGCCGATACGGGCTTCGGCGGCGAGCGCTCGCTCGGCTGGGGCCGTTCGGAGCAGCCCGAGTTCGTCGCCGGCGTGCTGCCGGATCTGATCGTGCCCGAGCCGCACGCAGCGCCGCTGCCGCCCGCTCCGCCGGCACAGGCCGCCGTGCACGCGCCGACCGCGCTCGAACTACTCCGCGAGTACACGGCCCCGACGCCCGCCGCGCCCGAACCGGCCGCGCCCCAAATGGCCGGGTTCGCGCACGAACCGGCGCCGGCGGCGCTCGAATTGGCCGAGTTCGCGGCGGAACCGGATTCGCCCGAGCCGGAACCGGCGGAGATCGAACCGGCCGGGTCCGCACCGGCCGAATCCGAGCCGGTCGCGTCCGAGCCAGCCGCTGAGGCCGGGCCGGACCTCGCCTCCGAACCCGCGCCATCGGCCCCCGATGCTCCGCCGCCGGCCCCCGAAACCGCTCCGCGGTCGGTTCCCGAAACCGCGCCATCGCCCGCGCCCAGACCCACCCCGCCGCCCGCACCCAAGCGCGCCGAAACCGGGTACTGGCTGCTCTCGATGTTCAGCCCCGCGCAGGGCGATGCCGTCGATTGGCAGCGCGGCTCCTACACGCTGGCCGAGCGCGGAGGCCGCATCGACAGCCCCGCCCGCGCCGGCGACGCCAAGAAGATCCTGCGCATGGTGGAGGAGGGAAGCGTGCTCTTCGCGCCGGCCGCGCCTCGCGGCGCCGCTCCCGACGTGGCGCCCGACGGCTTCCCGCACCCGGTCTTCCGTTGCGGCTTCGCGCTGGCCGTGGCCATCCCCGTCCGAGGTGATCGATGAAGTACCGGCTGACCTGCCTGACGCCCCTGCTGGTCGGCGACGGCCACAAGCTCTCGCCCATCGACTACATGGTCTGGAAAGACCAGGTCAACGTCCTCGATCAGCGGCGCATTTTCCGCCTGCTCGCCAAGGGCCCGCGCCTGGAGGGCTATCTCCAGCAGCTCAAGCGCGCCGACAAACTGGACTTCGCCTCCTGGGGCGGCTTCGCGCAGAATTTCGCCGATCGCCGCGTTCCGTTCGAGCACTCCTCCGCCGCCGCTTATTGGGAACGCTCGGGCGGCGAGACGCTGCACATCCCGACGTTCTTCTCCGGCCCGGCCGGCCCCTACCTGCCCGGCAGCGCCCTCAAAGGCGCGCTCCGCACCGGCATGTTGTTCTCGCGCTGGCACAGTTCCGCGGCGCCGACCCTCGACCGGCTGTTGGGCGACCGGCTGCCGCGCCATCCCGGCGAAGACGCCGAGGAACAGGCGCTCGGCTCCGGCGGCAACAACTTCATGCGCGCCGTCTCGATCTCCGATTCCACTCCGTTCCCGGTCTCGGTGTTGAAGCTTTACATGCTGCGCGTCTCGACTCTCGTGCGGAAGGGCCCGGAACAATACGAACTGGGCTGGAAGCAGGCGCCGCGCGGAACCGTCCCCGGGTCGAAGCCCGAGCAGAGCACGCCGATGTTCGCCGAGATGGTGGAACCCGGCACGGTGATCGAAGGACTGTGGCGCGAGAACGCGTTCCTGGCGCAGCCCGAGATCGCCCGCATGTTGCACTGGCGCGAGCCGGTGAATGGCGCGCGCCTGTTCGCCGCCGCCAACGATTACGCCGAACGGCTGCTGGCGATCCAGAAGCAGTACGCCGCCTGGACGGGGCTCGGCGCGCTCCAGCACACCCTGGAAGTGCTCGAGCAGTGGCTGGCCCACGTCCGCGAGACGGGCGCCGGCTGCGTGCTCTCGCTAGGCTGGGGCGGCGGCCTGCTTGGCAAGACCGCCTGGCTCGAAACCGGCGACGCGGCCTACCGCGATGTCCTCAAGCAGATCCCGCTGTACGCGCGCGCGGTGGAATCGGGGATGCCGTTCCCGAAGACGCGGCGGATCGTGTTCCTGCAGAACCAGCCGGCGGCGCTGCCGGGCTGGGTGGTGCTGGAAGTCGGGTAGCTACCGCTTCGGCTCTTCGATTTTCACGCCTTCGGGCTTGGCGAACAGCTGCGGGTCGAAGGGAACCTGCGCGTATTCGCCATACCAGAACGTTTCGTGCGTGTTGTCGTGGTTTCGGACCACCGCGACCGGCGCTTCCGGATCTCCAGTGGTGAACAAGACCAACAGCGAGCCGCCGGCGCGGACCACGTAGGCCGTGGTAGCCTTCCCTCGCATCACCGGGCCGGGAGCAGCCGCGGCCGACATCGATCGAAAGTATTCGAGCTCCCGTCCGAATTCGAGCTCCATCAGCGGCTTCCTTACATCCTCGGCCGAGTGGATCTCGTCGCCGGTGACGAATATCGGCATCCGGCAGTTGTAGGGCGGCGTCGGATCGACAATGTGCTGCGCGGTCTTGTCCAGCCGGTTGATCATCCAGATATCGGGCTCGTTGATGATCATCAGGCCGTGAATCCCGTGCTCAAGGTCTGGGTTCTCCTCCACTCGGCAGTACCCCGAGGCCGCCCGGTACATCCGTTTCGGCTGGCCGGCGAAGCTGTCCTTCGGAACTTCCGGACTCTCGAACTTGACCATGAGCTTGGTCATCGTCGCCGGCGCGTCTTCTCCGAAGGCGACAGCACACAGCGCCAACAGCACAGCCGCAGCTGTTTTCATGGGTTGAGTATATCAGCCATCTTCGGTGCCTGCGCGGCAACGCCGGTGTTACTTCTTTGCCGCGAGCTGGGGCTCGGGAACCGCGATTCCAAGCGCCTCCGCGACCCCCCCGGCCATAGGCCGGATCGGCCTTCGTGAAGTGCTCGATCTGCAGCCTGGCGATTTTCTCCGGGATGCCCTTCATATGGCTCGCCAGGTTGCCGATGAGCGCTTTCTTTTCGGCCGGGGTCATAGGGCGGAAGAGGTCGCCGGCCTGGCTGTAATCGTCATTCCCCGCTCTGTGGTCATAGCGGTCCACGTCGCCGGATACCTTGTACGGCAGCTCGCGGTAGCGCGGGTCTTGAACGGGTCCGCCGAAGCTGTTCGGTTCGTAGCTTGGACTGTCGCCGCCGTTTTCGTCGGCGCGCATGAAGCCATCGCGGTTGTAGTTATGCACGGGGCACTGGGGCCGGTTGACCGGGAGCGTCTCGAAATTGACGCCGAGACGGTAGCGATGGGCGTCGGGATAGCTCGAGCAGTGGCTCGCCCACGTTCGCGAGACGGGCAACGGCTGCGTGCTCTCGCTAGGCTGGGGCGGCGACGCGCCCGGAACAGCTCTCTCTTCCGCCGAGACTCAGGCAAGGTCGAAGCGATCAAGGTTCATCACCTTGTTCCACGCAGCCACGAAGTCCTTCACAAACGCCTCCTTCGAGTCGTCACATGCATAGAATTCCGCGGCTGCTCGGAGCTGGGAGTTCGAACCGAAGACAAGGTCGACACGGGTGCCGGTCCACTTGATTTCGCCCGTCGCGCGATCGCGCCCCTCAAATACGCCTTCGGATGTGGAGGAGGCCTGCCACTTCGTATTCATGTCGAGCAGATTGACGAAGAAATCATTCGTCAGCGTCCCGGGCCGGTTGGTGAAGACGCCGTGTTTGGACTGCCCGAAGTTTGCGTTCAGGGCGCGCATGCCGCCGACGAGAACCGTCATCTCGGGGGCAGTCAGCGTCAGCAACTGCGCCCGATCCACCAGCAGCTCCTCCGCCGGCCTTTGGTGTCCGCTACGGAGGTAGTTGCGGAACCCGTCCGAGGTTGGCTCCAGTACGGCGAATGAGTGCACATCGGTCTGCTCCTGCGAGGCATCCGTGCGCCCAGGCGAGAAGGGAACCTTCACGCCGTGCCCGGCCCTTTGCGCAGCTTCCTCGACGGCTGCGCAGCCGCCCAGAACGATCAGGTCGGCAAGCGAGACCTTCTTCCCGCCGGACTGCGCGGCGTTGAAATCGGTCTGGATCGCCTCCAGCTTCCGAAGAACACTGGCCAGTTCGGCCGGCTGGTTGACTTCCCAATCCTTTTGCGGCGCGAGGCGAATGCGTGCCCCGTTGGCGCCGCCGCGCTTGTCGCTGCCGCGGAACGTTGCCGCCGACGCCCAGGCCGTCGTGACCAGTTGGGAGATGGACAGTCCGGATGCGAGGATCTTGGCCTTCAGGGCAGCAATGTCCCGCTCGCCGATCCGTTCATGATCCACAGCGGGAACGGGGTCCTGCCACAGCAGCGGCTGTCGAGGAACGAGCGGGCCAAGGTACCGCGAAACAGGCCCCATATCGCGGTGCGTCAGCTTGAACCAAGCCTTAGCGAACGCGTCGGCGAATGCCTGCGGGTTCTCGTGGAAACGCTTCGAAATCTTCGCGTAGATCGGGTCCACCTTCAGTGCGAGGTCGGTCGTGAACATGATCGGAGCGTGCTTCTTCGACGGATCGTGGGCATCCGGCACGGTGCCCGCCGCGGATGCGTCTTTGGGAGCCCATTGCTGAGCACCGCCGGGGCCCTTCGTGAGTTCCCATTCATAGCCGAACAGGTTGTCGAAGTAGTTGTTGTCCCACTTCACCGGGTCGGTGGTCCATGCGCCCTCCAGCCCGCTGGAGATCGCGTCGGGGCCTTTGCCGCTGCCAAAGGTATTCTTCCAGCCGAAGCCTTGCTCTTCGATGCCGGCAGCCTCGGGTTCGGGACCGACATACTTGGTCGGATCGGCAGCGCCATGGGCTTTGCCGAACGTGTGTCCGCCGGCGATGAGGGCCACCGTCTCCTCGTCATTCATCGCCATGCGGGCGAACGTCTCCCGGATATCCCGTGCCGCGGCGACCGGATCCGGCCTTTGATTGGGCCCTTCCGGATTCACGTAAATCAGGCCCATCTGAACAGCGCCGAGAGGATTCGCGAGCTGACGATCGCCGCTGTAGCGCTCGTCTCCCAGCCACTTGCCCTCAGGCCCCCAGTAAATGTTTTCTTCCGGCTCCCAGATATCCTCGCGCCCGCCGCCGAAACCGAAGGTCTTGAGTCCCATCGACTCCAAAGCGACGTTACCGGCGAGAACCATCAGGTCGGCCCACGAGATTTTCCGGCCGTACTTTTGCTTGATCGGCCAGAGCAACCGGCGTGCCTTGTCCAGGCTCACGTTGTCCGGCCAACTGTTGAGGGGCGCAAATCGCTGCGCTCCCGAACCCGCGCCTCCTCGACCATCGGCGATGCGGTACGTGCCTGCGCCGTGCCACGCCATACGGATGAAGAACGGCCCATAGTGGCCGTAGTCCGCGGGCCACCAGTCCTGCGATGCCGTCATCAAGGCATGGAGGTCCTTGATCACGGCATCGAGGTCGAGGCTCTTGAATTCCTCGGCATAATTGAACTCCTTGTCCATAGGATCCGACAGGGGGCAGTGCTGATGCAGGATCTTCAGGTTCAGCTGATTCGGCCACCAGGCCGCATTGGTCTGGGCCCCAGCCGCCGTGTGTCTCGGAGCGCCGCCCGATACCGGGCACTTGCCTTCGGTTGACAGGTTTTGCTCCTGATTATTGGGGACAGGCGTCCCCGCTGCGGTGGTGAGTTCTTTCTCCATGTGCTTATCTTCCCACTTCGGGCGGTCCCGACGTTGCGCTGAGGCGCGATTTCCCTGAAGAGCGCCTGAGCGATGTGTGCCAGCGTTCCATCTTTCCGTCTTTCCTCGCCTATTCGCGCTATTCTTAGTTAGAGGTCGAATACACCAAATAGGGGGCGCTATGATCCAACTTCCTGCACTGCCGTTCGCCAAGGACGCGCTCGGACCGCACATCTCGGCCGAGACGCTCGAATACCACTACGGCAAGCACCATCAAGCCTACGTGAACAACCTGAACCAGCTCATTCCGGGCAGCAAGTACGAGAACCTGGCGCTTGAGGACATCGTGCGCTCCTCCGAGGGCAAGATCTTCAACAACGCCGCCCAGGTCTGGAACCACAGCTTCTACTGGAACAGCCTCAGCCCGAATGCCGGGGGCAGACCGGCCGGCGCGTTACACCAACGCATCGAGCGGGACTTCGGGTCCTTCGAGCAGTTCCAGAAGCAGTTCACCGAGACCGCCGTCGGCCTGTTCGGCTCCGGCTGGGCCTGGCTCGTTCAGACGCCGGGCGGGGCTCTCGAACTGCGGGCCACCAGCAACGCCGCCACGCCGCTGACGACCCCGGACAAGCCCCTGCTGACCTGCGATGTCTGGGAGCACGCCTATTACATCGACTACCGCAACGCGCGGCCCAAGTACGTCGAGGCCTTCTGGAAACTGGCGAACTGGGACTTCGCCGCCAAGAACCTGGGAGCCTGAAACAGCCGTAGAACCGCCGTCCTCACGCGTTCCTTACGGCTTCCTTATGCCTTCTTGATGACTTTCCGCATACGCTCGAATTGAGGCGTTATCCGGATGTCAGGCTCAATGGGACCGTATCGGATCGAAGGCGAAGTGGCCCAGGGCGGGATGGCCACCGTCTTCCGCGCCGTCCACGAGCAAACGGGCCGCGCGGTGGCGATCAAGGCGCCGCAGCCCGGCGCGGAGCGGCACCTTCGGCGCGAGCACGAAATCCTGCGGAGGCTGAACCATCCGGGCGTCGTCAAAGTCTTCGACAGCCGCGAGTGCGGCCAGCCGTGCATCGTTATGGAGTGGGCCGAGGGGCGGTCCCTCCGCCAGATCCTGACGGATGCCGGCACGCTCGCCCCCGAGGCGGCCGTTCGCATCGCACTTGCCGTCTGCGATGCGCTCGAGTACGTTCACGGCCGCGGCGTGGCGCACCGCGATCTGAAGCCGGAGAACATCGTCGTTGACGACCGGGGCCGCATCAAGATCCTCGATTTCGGCGTGGCGACGCCCGGCGCGTTCTTCGTCTCCGACCCGCCTCGGCAGGCCACAGGGACGCCCGACTACATCTCCCCCGAGCAGGTGCTGGGCAAGCGCGGCGACGCCCGAAGCGATATCTACGCGCTGGGAGTCATGCTCTACGAGATGCTGACGGGCACGGTGCCGTTTTCGGGAGCCAACGCGCTCGCGGTGATGAACGACCGCTTGCGGAACGCTCCCGCGCCGCCCCGCGAACTCAATCCGGCGATCCCGGCCGATCTGGAGAAGGCCGTCTGCCGCGCCCTCGAGCGCGATCCGAAGAAGCGTTACGCCTCGGTGCGCGACTTCGCCTGCGCGCTGGGAACCCCGCGCCGGCCGCGGCCGGTGGAGTCACGGGTGCGCCAAGTTCTCTCCTACGTGGCGCTGGGGATGATTCCGGGGACTATCTTTGCGCTGCTGGCGTACGCGGCGAGCCACCAGTAGGGGGCACTCGGCGTTCCCCGAGACCCGCCCAACTGCTGCCGGTGTCCACTTCTACGGAACGGGCGTGAGGCGTCCAGTTGCCGTGACCGGGACTTCACGGGAGTAATCTCCCGGAACGCCGTTTCACGGGACTGATCCGGTTGTTGGACGGAATGGCTGTTGTCACCAGGAATCAGTAAACGCTGGGCGACAACGGGCGGGTAATCGCCCGTCGCACGCCCGACCACGACTGGAATACGCCGCCAGGTGATTAGGAGACCACTGAAGGTGTGACGCCTTACGAGCGCCAATCTGTGCGGCGGGCCGGCGATAGAGGAGTCGCGGTTGCGGGGGTGCGGGTTCCAGCAGTGACGGCCACCACCGAGATCGGGTCCGATCACGTTTCCAAGCGTAACTGACCGACGTATGATATTATACTATAGTCAATATATGAGCACACAGGCCCAGCGTCGTCAGGATACTCGCCGCCGGATACTGCGCGCTGCGGGCAAGCTCTTCCGGGCACAGGGCTTCGACAAGACCTCCGTGGATCAAATCGTGGCTAGGGCGGAGGTGGCGAAGGGCACCTTCTACCAGTACTTTCAAGCGAAGATCGATGTTGCCCTGGCCCTCGGCTCCGAAGCGCAGCAGCAGTCTCTGGAGGAGATCCGAAGCAAGCTGGCAGCCGGCCAAAACCCTCTGGCGGTTGGCGGAGAATTCCTGAAGTCCACTGCGAATTGGGTGGAGAAGAACCGGGGCATCGCCCGTCCTCTCTTGTTACATGGTCTCGAAAAACCCCGAGCGCAGACGCCCAGTTCCATGCGGACCGTGCTGGCGTTGATATTCGCTGCGGCGCAGAAGAAGGGCCAGATTCGAGCCGACTTGCCCGCCGAGACTATTTCGGGGTTATTTGCCGGCAATCTTGCATTGAACGTTCTGCACTGGACCGTGGACGGAAAGCGCGGGCAGTTGGCGGCGTGGTTGGGTGCCGCCTGGAAGCTGCATTTGGAGGGAGCGCTGCCGCGATGAGCGCTCTCTTGAGTTGGCTCGAAGCGTACGATGCGGGCGTCTCGGTCTGCGGCGGCAAGGGTTACAACCTGGCGCGGCTGGCGCGCTACGGCTTTCGTGTGCCTCGCGGTGGAGTGCTGCCAGCCGGCGCGCCGCTTTCCGAGATCCGGCGCGGTCTCGAGCAACTGGGACTGCTCGAGGCCAAGGTCGCGGTGCGCTCCAGCGCCACCGCGGAAGACTCCGCACGGGCCTCCTTTGCTGGCATCCATCGTAGTTACCTTAATGTGAGCGGCTGCGATGCTGTGCGGCAGGCAGCCCAGGGCTGTATCGACTCGGTCGAAACGCCAGAAGCCGTGACCTATCGCCACCGGATCGGCTTTGGCGAGGAAGAAGTGCGCTGTGCCGTAGTAATCTGCGAGATGGTGGAGGCGCGCTGTGCCGGCGTGGCCTTCTCCTGCGACCCAGCGACAGGCCGCCGCGATCTCATTTTGATCGACGGCGCGGAAGGCTTGGGCGAAGCCGTGGTGAGCGGGCGCGTTAATCCAGAACGTATGATCTGGCGCAACCAGTGCGGGCGGGTCTCGCGGGAAGGTGGTTCCGCCGCCAGTGCCTTGTTACCGGAGCCGCTCGAAGAGGAACTCGCGCACATGGTGGAGCGCGTGCACTGGGCTCTCGGCGAGGGCTGGGAGCCCCAGGATGTCGAGTGGGCCTTTGACGGAGCGCGTCTTTGGGTGCTCCAGGCGCGCCCGGTCACCAGCATGCCCCGCGCCGGATGGCCGCAGACGGCGGCGTTGCCTCGCCATTGGTCGACTGCCAACCTCAAGGACAACTTGCCCGGCGTACCGTGCGAACTCTCCTGGAGCTCTCTCAGCGACATCGTGGCGGAAGCTCTCTACGCCGCACAGAAAGCCGTCGGATACCGGATTCCGGCGGGTATGGAAGTGGTTCGCCGCTTCCAGGGGCGCGCGTTCTTCGATCTCACCGGGATTCAGTGGGCCTTTTATGACGCTTTCGGAGTTCTGCCGGCCGATACGGTGAAGGCGATCGGTGGATCGCAGCCGGTGATCCCAGTCCCGCCGGATCCGCTCAAGGGACCTCAAGGGCGCCGCCGGAGCATGGCGGGCTTGCGGCTGCTGTCGAAGATCTGGAACTATTCAGGCAAAGCGCGATCTGCCCTCGAGAGTGCATTGAGCTACCAACGCAGCCTTCAAGCCATCGATTGGAGCGCCCTCTCGCGCACCGACCTGCAGCGCGCGATGGCGCAGATCACGAACGTGCAACTGGCGCATCTGCCCGTTGCCGGATTGGCCAACAGCAGTTCCGGTCCCTGGCAACTGGCCCTCGATGCACTCGTCAAGGATGCCGACCTGATCGCGCGCCTGCAAACAGGCGCCGGCGGAGTGGCCAGTGCGGAGCCGGGCTATCGCCTTTACGACGTCGCTCAAGGCAAGGCGACACTGGAGGAGTTTCTCCACGATTTCGGCCACCACGCAGTCCGCGAGGCCGACTTTCTAAACCCGCGCTGGGCCGAGGATCCGTCGTGGATTCTCGAACAGGTCCAGTTCATCCGCGCGAATCCGGCGACACGCAACTTGCGAGAAACCGCCGCCGACGTCCGACGACAGGCGGAGCGGGAACTTAGGCGGCGCTTTGGTTGGCGGGCTCCTTTCGTGCTCTGGCTGGTGCGTAAGCTGCGCGCCGCTATGGCTGCTCGCGAGGCTGCCAAATCCGCCTTAATTTGTCTGGGGTTGCCCTTGCGCCGTATCGTGCTGGAAATCGGCCGTCGCTTGGTGGCCGAGGGTAAGCTGGATGCGCCCGAGCAGGCATTGCACTTCGCCTTCAGCGATGTGACGTGTTGGCTAAGAGGATACTGGGACGGTGCGGGGGCACGCGAACTGGCCCAGGACCGAGCCTTGCGCCGCGAATCCTGGCTCGCCGAAACTGCCCCGGATCTTATGACCGAAGAGCCGGATGGCCGGATAACCGTGTCCGCGCAACCGATGGCTTCACCGTCGGAATCCGGCACGTGGAGCGGCATCGCCGTCTCGCCGGGCACCGCCACCGGGGCCGCTCGCATTCTGTACACTCCAACCGACGCGGCTCGTTTGCAGCAAGGCGACGTCCTTGTAGCCCCATCCACAGATCCCGGCTGGACCCCGCTGTTCCTGCGAGCCTCAGCCATTGTGGTCGAGACCGGCGGCTTTCTGAGCCATGGCGCCATTGTCGCTCGCGAGTATGGCATCCCGGCCGTCGCCAACATCCCCGGAATTCTGAATGCGCTTCGCGACGGCGAGTCCATCACCGTTGACGGTTCCAGAGGCTGCGTGGTCCGTTCAGCCTGCGAAGGGAAGGCGCAGTGATCGAGTATTCGCGAGGGCAAACGAGTGGAAGCCTGCGGGCGTTCTGCCAAGAGCCAGCTGCTTCACTCGACGAGTGGCGCCAGTTGGTGACATGTGGCAGATCAACCGGTAGATCCCGCCGGACGCCGCGGCGTGTAGAAAAAACCGATAGCTGGCGCGAAATCCACTTTCGCATCAGCAGCTGCCCGCGAAGTCCGGATCTGGGAAGTGTGCCAGCCTTGCGTCGATCCGTCCCCTGATACGCCGGTCACGGCGGTTGCCAGGAAGAGGCTCCGGACCAGATGGAACTCGCCCCTCCTCACTTCACCAACTGCTGCAGCGCCAAAAACGTAACCCGCTTCTGGGCCTCGGTTCGCGCCAGCGGCGAGTAGTAATACCAGAACGTCGCGCTGACCTGCGCCGAGGTGCCGGGCGGGATGGCGAAGGCGAACGACTCGCGGCGCTTCTCGCCGGGGGCCAGGCGCGTGTCCGAAAGGACGCTCGCGGCGCGTAGGAAGGCGGTCGGCTCGCGGTCGATTTCCTTGCCTTGCTGATCGGCCACCGTGCGGCGGTAGACGCGCTGCTCGCGGAAGTGCTGGCCGTTGTAAGCGTCCGCGCGCACTTCGAGCACGATCTGCCGGAGCGGCGATCCGGTGGGCACGTAATGCCCGGCCGCGACGTTGGCCACATCCACGAAAACGTGCAGGCTGTCTCCGCGGCGCTCGGCCGTCAGGTTCGCCTTCACCGTGCTGGCCAGTTGCTCGATCGAGTGGCTGCCGGGCATCAGGTGCAGGTTGATCTTGGCCAGGCTGACCTGCTGGATGCGCGGGTCCACCACCTCGCCCTCCACACGGTACATGTGGCAGGACTGGCAAGCCTTGCCTTCCTTCAGGAACCGGCTGGCCTTCCACTCCGAGTAAGTCGTGAGAACGGGAAAGCCGAGCGCGTTGCGGTAGTCGTGACACGGCGCGCAGATGGCGGCCGTAGTATGCACGGCGGAGTAGACGGTTTGGTGCCCGACCGAAGTCACGTCCCGGAGCGGCCCGCTCTTCACTTGCGTGAACTCCACGCGGGCCTTGGGATTGGGGCCGTCGAACGTCACCTCGCGAACCGAGTGGCAGTAGTCGCAGGTCACGCCCTCCCAGCTCACCTTGCTGCGCAGGCGGAAATCGGCGGTGCGGACGGCTATCGGCGAGTGGCACTCCAGGCACACCTTGCGGGAGTCGGTGCCGTAGTCGGTCTCGGTCAGCTCGAGCGCGTCCTGGAACAGGCGGCTCTCCACGGCGACGGCGTGCGCCGAGGATTTCCAGGCTTCGTGGATGGCGCGGTGGCAGCGGCCGCACGCCTCGGCGCTGGCCGGCGTGTCCAGCGGCGGCGCCGCCCCGCTCGTGGCCGACAGGGCCACCAGCAGCAGGGACAATCTGGGTCCCATACCTCTACCTCCTCCCAGCTTCCGCAACCGGGGGCCGGGCGCCCTCGATGGAGCGTATCAGGAGCCACAAGCCGGCAATCGTCAGCGCGATCGCGATCAATGCAAAGACGAGGCCGAAGCGGCGGAAATTCAGCTCCTTGAGCGCGGCCTCGCCGGCGTGGTGGGTTTCCGCGGCGATGGCGAGGCCTGCCTCGGCGGCTTTCTGAACCGCGGCGGGATCGAGCGTGTGCGTGGCCACCTGCGCCTTCACCAGCGCCTCGCGTCCGTCCCGCAGCTTCAGGACGGCTTCGGAAACTTCCATGCCCGAGCGGGCGGCCAGCCCCAGAATCTCGTCGGACTTTTGCAGCGAAGCATCGAGCTTCGCAATCTCGGCGGCCATGCCGGCGGCGGTCTGGCCCTCGGCGCTCTCCGCGTCATGGCACTGCTTGCAGACCGAGCCCGGTCCGGCGAGCATCGCCGTCGAGGGCATCTTGACGCCGTGGTTGCTATGGCACACCACGCAGCCGCCCAGGTTCATCGCGGCGAAGACGTCGTGGTGCATACTCTTGTCGTACAGGTCCTCCATCATGGCGTGGCAGGAGCCGCAGACCGCGGCGACCGAGGAGACCTGCGGCGGCGTTGCGCCATGGTTGCCGTGGCAGGAGGCGCAACTCGGCGCGGAGAGGTCGCGGCGCTTGGCGAGCGCTTCCCAATGCACGCTCTGGCGGTACTCCTCGAACTGGTTGGTGGGGATCTTGTACTTCGCCATGCGGACCGCGTCGGCGTGGCAGCGGGCGCAGGTCTCGGGCAGGCGCAGCGGATGGACGGGCGAGAGCGGGTCCTTGACGGCGCGGATGTCGTGCACGCTGTGGCAGTCGATGCAGGTGGCCGCGGCTTCGTCGCCGGCAGCGATGCGCTTGCCGTGGACGCTGGTCTGATACTCGGCGTATTGGTCCACGCGCTCGCGCGGGTTGTAGCGGCGCATCAGGCCGACATCGCTATGGCAGCGGGCGCAGAGCTGCGGCACGGTTTTGCGCGCGGGCTTGCCCTTGAAGCCACGGGCGGGGTCCATGGCGCCGGACGGGTCGTCGGCGTTGCGGTCCCCGCCGTGGCAGTCCACGCAGGAGAAGCCGTGCTGGCTGTGCACATCCTTGGAAAAGGCGAGCGCGGGCTTCTGGAGGTCGTCGGCGAGCGCGGAGTGGCAGTCGATGCAGGAGTCCTTAGCGAGAGCGGCCGGCGTCAGGCCGAGGGCGATGCACAACAGGAAGGTGGGGCGGACCGCTGGTCCGCGCGGCGCCCGCTGGCCCCGCCTTCCGTCGGTGCCAGGTCCAGGCCGACGGGGGCGTCGGCCGCGGACCAGGGGGTCCGCCCCACACGAATGCAACGCGCGCGTCATCTCAGATACCCCAGCAGCGAGAAGGTCGCCAGATAAGCGACCAGCAGGACCCCCGCCCCGGTGACCAGCCGCGTGCGCTCGACGCCTTCGCGGTCCGTCGCCCAGAAAGGCAGCGTCACCCACCACACTGCCAGGAGGCCGAACCCGGCCAATCCGAGCAATTCGCCCTCCATGAACCAGACGTGGCTCGGGATCAACTTGAGGGTGTAGAACGGCGCCAGGAAATACCATTCCGGCCGGATGCCCGCCGGGGCCGAGGCGAACGGGTCGGCCTTCTCGCCCAATTCCCAGGGGAACAGCGCGGCCAGGCATCCCAGCACGCCCAGGGCGGCGTACCAAGCCATGAGCTCGCGCAGGAAGAAGTTGGGGAAGAACGGCATCTGCGGCTCCCGGCCGCCCGAGGCCACAAAGCGCTTCTCGATCCATGGCGGGGAACTGATGCCGTGGCGCTGCACCAGCATCAGGTGCAGGGCGATGAGGGTGGTGGCTAAGCCGGGCAGCACGGCGACGTGAAACCCGAAGAAACGGGTCAGGGTGGCGCCGCCCACGTCGTCGCCGCCACGCAGGAACCGCGCCAGAGCAGGCCCGGCCCAGGGGACGCTGGCCGCCATGTCGGTACCCACCTTGGTGGCGAAGTAGGAAATGGTGTTCCAGGGCAAAAGGTAGCCGCTGAAACCGAACCCGAGCGCCAAGCCGAGCAGCGCCAGCCCGCTCAGCCAGGTCAGCTCCCGCGGCCGCCGGTAGGCGCGCAGGAAAACCACGCTGAACATGTGGATGAAAGCGGCCAGAATCATCAGGTTGGCGGACCAGCTATGGATCGAGCGGATCAGCCAGCCGAACTGGACCCGGGTCATGATGAACTCCACGCTTTCGTAGGCCTCGCCGGCGGTCGGCCGGTAGTAGAGCAGCAGGAGTATCCCGGTCAGCACCTGGATTACAAAGAGGAAAAGCGTGACGCCCCCGAAGTAGTACCAGAGGGTTCCGGAATGGACCGGCACGGTTTTATGGGCAACGAACTCGCGGATCGACGACAGCCCCAGGCGTTCGTCCAGCCAGGCGACACTTCGCTGGAGGCGGCGCTTCTGCTCGACAGGCGGCACTCTCAGCCTCCTTTGCTTCGGCCCGCGCCACCCGTACACACCGTGTGGGGCGGACGCCCTCGTCCGCGGTCGGCCCCCTGGCCGACCTGCTTTTCCATCCAGTTCTGGAGCCGACCAGGGGGTCGGCTTGCGGACCAGGGGGTCCGCCCCACTCTAGGCTCGGCGGGAAACGAAAACTTCTTCGCCGCGGAGGCGCACCACGTACTCTTCGAGCGGCTTCGGCGGCGGACCGGACACAACGCTCCCGTTCAGGTCGTACGTGCCGTTGTGGCAAGCGCACCAGATAACGTGGGCGTCCTCTTTATACTGTACGGTGCAGTTCAGGTGGGTGCAGACTGCCGAGAAGGCCCTCCACTCAGTCTCGCCAGATCGTATGAGCAACACTGGCCGGCTGCCGAACTTGACGATCTTCCCGCTGTTTACCTTGAGATCCTGAACCTTGCCGGCGGCGACCTCATTGACGGCCGCCTCGGGGACTGCGGGCGGATCGACGAACTTCGCCACCGGGTAGAGAAATGATCCGACGGAGGCAGCCACACCCCCTCCGAGAAGCCATCCAATGAAGCCCCTGCGTTCGCTGACCATGAGAGCCTATGTTCCCGAATGCTACTGCTGCGAACCTCGCCTGTCAAGAGGGAAGACATTAAGACGTTGGGGTTCGATTGTGGCATTTCGCGCAGGCAGGTGGGGGAAGGTGAGCAGGTCCGGGTGTTGAGAAACTATAACAGTGCCGCCTCGTTCACGGCCTCTCGCATGTAAAAACCGTTGCGAAGAGACATGGGTCCATTGCGAACCGCAATGCACGGGTTCGGCTGAGCGAACTCCGTGACTTGCGGACACATGCGTGTATGGCCTGTTTACAAATGCAATAGATAGTTCTATGGTCCGATTGCCGCCGTGCAAAACGCAACATACTTTTCTTCTGTGTTGTCATCATGATGCAGACAATGCAACGAACGTCTCCAAAGCGGGCCACGAAGGTGCACATACAGTGGCGGAGGTAAACGAAAATGGTCGCACTTCTCGTTCTCGCAACTTTCGTGGCATTCATCGCTTGGGATGTCCTGCTGCACAGGGAAAAGTACCGATTTCGCGTGGCGAGCCCGGCTTCGAGCGCTGCCAAACCCCAGGGAGCGCCAGTGGTCGCGGGCGTAACCCTGCCCGAAGGCCTGCTCTATCACCCCGGCCATGCCTGGGCTCTCGACGCCGGCAACGGCCGTGTTCGTGTGGGGTTGGACGAGTTCGCGGCCAGCCTGATCGGGAACATCCAGAAGATCGATGTTCCGCAGCGCGGCCGCTGGTTCCGCCAGGGGGAGAAGGGTTGGACCGTTCATACCGACCGCGGTGACGCGGCCATGCTGGCGCCCGCCGAGGGCGAGATCGTCGCCATCAACGAGAAGGCCGTCTCGAATCCCGAGACCGTGGCGCAGGACCCCTACGGCGCCGGCTGGCTGCTCGAGATCTTCTCTCCGGATATTCAGGTCAGCTTCCGCAATCTGCTCACGGGCGCCTTTGCCCGCCGCTGGATGGAGGAATCGGTCGCCGAGCTGCGCCAGGCGGTCTCACCGGGCGCGCTGGCCACGGCTTTGGACGGCGGCACGATCTCCCCGCAAGTGGGCACTGAATTGCCCCCTGAAAAATGGCGCGAAGTGACTCGTCAGTTCTTCCGCTCATAAACGAAGAGAAGTTCACGATTGATGCACGCGATTCTGTACGACAACACGAAGTGTGTCGGCTGTGGGGCCTGCATGGCGGCGTGCCGCGAACAGAACCACCTACCCGAGACCAGCGCCACCGAGCTAACGGCCCAGCAGTTCACGATCCTGAAGACGGCTCCGGGGAAGGACGGCGAGGTCAACTACCGGCGGTTCTGCATGCACTGCCAGGATCCCACCTGCGCCTCGGTATGCCCGGTGGGCGCGCTGCACAAGACCGCCGCCGGCCCGGTGGTCTACAACGAGGCGATATGCCTGGGATGCCGCTACTGCATCCAGGCGTGCCCGTTCGGGATTCCGAAATACGAGTGGACGTCGCTGAAGCCGCGCGTCCGCAAATGCAACTTCTGTGCGGACCGGCTGGCCCAGGGCAAGATCAACGCCTGCGCCGAAGCCTGCCCCTACGGCGCCACCATCGCCGGCGACCGCGACGCCCTGCTGCAGGAGGCCCGCGCGCGCTTGGCCGCCGAGCCCGGCAAGTACGTGCCGAAGATCTACGGCGAGCACGATGCCGGCGGGACTTCGGTCCTCGTTCTTTCCACGATCCCGTTTGCGGCGATGGGGCTGCCGGAGAACTTGCCTGCCGAGCCCATGCCGATGCTCACCTTCCGCGTTCTCTCGAAGATCCCGCCCATAGTGGCCGTGGGCGCATCCGTGCTGATCGGCTTGTGGTGGTTCACGCGCCGCAAGGAGGCCGTGGCGCGCGAGGAAGCCCGCGAGGAAGCTCGCGAAAGAGTGCGGCAATGAGACAAATCCGTTCGCTCTTCTGGCGCGTTATCGCCCTGGCGATCCTGACCGGGGGCGCTTACGGCGTCTGGGTGCGCTTCACGCAGGGCCTGGGCGCGTCCACGCATTTGAACGACCACGCCCCTTGGGGATTGTGGATCGGCTTCGACATCCTGTGCGGCGTGGGTCTGGCGGCGGGCGGCTTTGCCATCACGACCGCGGTCTACATTCTCCACATGGAGCGGCTGCGGCCGATCGTGCGGCCGGCCGTCCTGACGGCGTTCCTGGGCTACCTGATGGTGGTGGTAGCGCTGATGATCGACCTGGGCCGCCCCTGGAACATCTGGCGGGCCATGGTCCTGTGGAACCCGCACTCGGTCATGTTCGAGGTGGCCTGGTGCGTGATGCTTTACAGCACGGTGCTGGCGCTCGAGTTCTCGCCGATGCTGTTCGAGCGGCTGAAGTGGCACCGCGCGGTGCGGATCGTCAAGCGGGTGGTGGTCCCGCTGGTTGGCCTGGGCTTCCTGCTCTCGACGCTGCACCAATCCTCGCTGGGCAGCCTCTACCTCATCATGCCCACCAAGCTGCACCCGCTGTGGTACTCGCCCATCCTGCCGGTTCTGTTCTGGTTCTCGGCGGTCTCGGTGGGACTGGCGATGGTGATTTTCGAGAGCGGCCTGAGCGCGCGGGCTTTTGGACGGGCGCTCGAGTTCGACCTGCTGCAATCCGTCTCGAAGGTCATGGCCGCGTTTTTGGGGCTGTTCCTGGTCTTGCGGTTCCTGGATCTCGCCTGGCGCGGAGCGCTCCCGCAAGCGTTCCGCCTCGCCGGGCGGGGAAGTTACGAAGCGGGCATGTTCTGGCTCGAAACCGCGCTGCTGGCGCTCCCCATTCTGCTGGTGGCGATTCCGCGGGTTCGGTCCAATCCGCAGGCGCTGTTTGCCTGCTCGGCGGTGGTGGTCGGCGGGTTCCTGGTGAACCGTCTGAACGTCTCGACCACCGGCCTCGATGCGTCATCCGGGGTACACTACTTCCCTTCCTGGATGGAGATAGCGGTTACAATGAGCATCGTGGTCGTCGGGATGAACCTGTTCCGGATTGCCGCGCGGTACCTGCCGGTTTTCCACGACGCCACGCACGGCGAGAAGCCTCGCCAAGCGGCGTATGCGGAGTCTTAGCGCAAAGCTGATTCTCGGATTGGTGGCCAGCCTGCTCGCAGTGTTGGTGGGCCTGGGCTGGGCCAACCTCCATGTGCTGCGCGAGAACCTCGAGACCACAGCGGTAATGGCCGAGCAGCGCATGGCCGGCGTCATCTTCCAATCCACGCGCACCAGCATGTTGCGCAACGACCGCGAGCAGTTGGTCGAGATCATCGGCTCCATCGCCGCCCAGCCGGGCGTGCGAAAAATCCGCATCTTCTCCAAGAAGGGACAGGTGCAGTTCTCCACCCTGCCCGGCGAAACCGGAACGATGGTGGACAAGCGCGCCGACGCCTGCTTCATCTGTCACAGCTCGAATCAGCCGCTCGAAAAGCCCCAGACGCGGGACACCTGGCGCATCTACCGCGCGGGCTCCGAGCGCGTGATCGGACTGGTGCGGCCCATCGAGAACGAGCCCGCCTGCTCGAACGCCGCCTGCCACGCGCATCCGGCCTCGCAGCGCATCCTGGGCGTGCTGGACGTGGTGCTCTCGCTCGATTCGGTGGATCAGGCGCTGGCCGCGCACGAGCGGCGCATGCGGGCGCAGGTGGCGTTCTCGGCGGCGCTCATGATCGCCATTGCGGGCGGCCTGGTTTGGTTCCTCGTCCGGCGGCCCATCAAGCGCCTCACGGCCGGGGTGCACGTGCTCGCCTCGCACAACCTGGCTTACCGGTTCGGCTTCAAGAGGCGCGACGAGATCGGCGAACTGGCGGGCGCTTTCGACAGCATGGCCGGAGAGCTCGAGACCGCCAACCGCACCCTGGAGGACCGCATCCGGCGCAAGACCAAGGAGCTCGAATCGGCGCAGGAGAAGCTCATACACTCGGAGAAGCTGGCGTCGCTCGGCCAGCTCGCCGCCGCCGTCGCGCACGAGATCAACAATCCGCTGGCCGGCATTTTCACTTACGCGCGCCTGCTCGAAAAAAAGCTGGCGCTCGAGAAGCCGATGCTCGACTGGATCCAGACCATCCAGCACGAGAGCCGGCGCTGCGGCGAGATCGTAAGCAACCTGCTGGTGTTCGCGCGCAAGCACCACACCGAGATGTCCATGACGGACGTGAAGACGATCGTCGATCGCACCGTGGCCGTGGTGCAGCACAAGCTCCAGATGCAGGCGATCGAGCTGGCCTGCGACGTTCCGCCGCTGCCGCAGGTCTTCTGCGACGGCTCGCAGATCCAGCAGGTGCTGGTGGCCATCGTGATGAATGCGGTGGACGCCATTGCGAGCCGGGGCGGGCAGCCCGGCCACCTTCGCATCCGGGCCGGCCTGATGGCGGAGGATGGGCGTCTGGATCTGGCGGTCAGCAACGACGGCCCGCCGATTCCCAAGGACGTGCTGCCTCACATTTTCGAACCTTTCTTCAGTACAAAACAGGCCACGTCTGGTGTAGGATTGGGACTCGCGGTGGCCTACGGCCTCATCAAGCGGCACGGCGGCGACATACAGGTGGAGACGGGGGACGAGACCACGTTCCACGTGATCCTCCCGGTGGCCGGGCCGCCGGTCGAGGAGCGCCAGGAGACGGAGAATACGGATGTCCGAACAGAAGCTGTCGATACTCATCGTGGATGATGAGCAGGTCGTTCGGGACTCGCTCGTCCATTGGTTCACCGAGGAGGGGTACGACCTCGATTCCGCCTCGAACGCCAACGACGCGCTCGCCAAGCTGGCCGGGCGCGAGTTCGACTTGGTCATCGCCGACATCCGCATGCCCGGCATGGACGGCATCGGGCTACTCGAGAAGATCCAGAGCGAACAGCTCGATACCAGCGTGATCGTGATGACCGGCTACGCCTCGGTGGAGACCGCGATCCGGGCGCTCAAGCACGGCGCCTTCGATTACATCACCAAGCCGTTCGATCCCGACGATCTCTCCGTGGTGGCTCGCAACGCGCTCGAACAGCACCGGCTGAAGCGCGAGAACCGCATGTTGCGCGAGCAGATCGCCGAGACGGACCACGCCATCACCGAGCTGGTGGGCCAGAGCGAGGCCATGCACAAGGTGCGCGAGCAGATCGAGACCGTGGCCGGCGTGGATTCCACGGTCATGGTGGAAGGCGAGAGCGGAACCGGGAAGGAGCTGGTGGCCCGCGCCATCCACCGCCTCAGCCCGCGCCGCTTCAACCCGCTCGTGGTGGTCCACTGCGGCGCGCTGACCGAGACGCTGATCGAGAGCGAGCTGTTCGGGCACGAAAAGGGCGCGTTCACCGGGGCGCAGTACCGCAAGAAGGGCAAGTTCGAAGCGGCCATGGGCGGCACGGTGTTCCTGGACGAGATCGCCGATATCAGCCTCAAGACGCAGACCGACCTGCTGCGCGTGCTGCAGGAGCGCGAAATCGTGCGGGTGGGCGGAACGCAGTCGATTCACGTGGATTTCCGGGTCATCGCCGCCACCAACACGAACCTGGCGGACCTGGTCAAGGAAGGGCGCTTTCGCTCCGACCTCTTTTATCGGCTCAACGTGTTCGCCATCCATCTGCCGCCGCTGCGCGAACGGCACGGTGACGTGCCGCTGCTGGCGACCTTCTTCCTCGACAAGTGCAGCACGCAGATGAACCGCAAGTTCACCGGCTTCGACCGCGCGGCCATGGACCTGCTCATTGCGCACAACTGGCCGGGGAACGTGCGCGAGTTGGAGAACATCGTGGAGCGGGCGGTGGTGGTGGGCCACGAGCCGCTGGTGCGGGCGCACGACCTGGCGATCACGAAGCCGGCCGAGGGCGCCGGCGATCTGACCCTTCTGACTCTGGAGCGGCAGCACGTGGTGCGCGTGCTCGAGGATTTCGCCTGGAACCAGACGCAGGCCGCCAAGGCGCTGGGCATCGACCGCGTCACGCTGTATCACAAGATCCGGCGCTTCGGGCTGAAGCCGCCCACGAAGGCCGCGCAGGCGTAAGGGCTGGGACACTGAGGGCCGCGGATGAACGCAGATAAACGCAGATCGAAAGCAAATGAGTTATCCGCGTTTATCTGCGTTTATCGGCGGCTAGGATTGTTTTCCGTTCAGCCCACGCGCCAGTTGTGAGTTGGGGAGGCGGGTACGGAAGGGCTCGAAACAGAGATGCTGCTCGTCCCCGTGGGCGACTTCCCGCGGGACCTGCTGTACCAGATCTCCTACCGCGCGCGCATTCCCATCGGCTCCGGCAAGCTGGATCCCGCCTTCGCGCTGAACCCGGCCCGCAACCAGTACGATTCGACGCGCCTCGTCGCCGAGCTGAAGGCCCGCTTCCCCGAGGGGATGGTCATCGGCGCGGCGGCCTGCGACCTGTTCATTCCCGTGCTGACCTTCGTTTTCGGTGAGGCGGAGATGCCGGGGCGCGCGGCCATCTTCTCGATCTACCGCCTGCGCGAGGAGTTTTACGGCCTGCCGCCGGATCGCACCCTGCTCACCAGCCGGGCTGTGCGCGAGCTCTGGCATGAAGCCGGCCACCTGCGCGGGCTCGCGCACTGCGCGGATTGGAACTGCGTCATGAGCTCGTCGCACTCGGTGGAGCGGGTGGATTCTAAGAGCGAGCGATATTGTGGGGAGTGCGAGAGGAAGCTGCGGAACGGGGGGCGGTAGGGGGCGGGTTGCGGGTGCGGCACTGCCGCAGTACAATGCAGACATGCGCCGCTTGTTCCTGCTCCCGCGCTACCAGCGTGATGCTGCAAAGTTGCTGGACGAGAAGGAGCAGGACGAAATGGAGCGCCATATTGCCGACGACCTGGAGCGCCACCCGCGCATTCCCGGCGGAGGCGGAATGCGGAAAGCGCGGTGGGCGTGGCAAGAGCGCTGGCGTGCGGGTGATCTACTACTTCGCGGCTCCGGACGCGGTCTACTTCATCGCCGTTTACGCCAAGAACAGGAAGGAGAATCTCAGTGACGCCGAAAAACAAGCCCTTGCGAAAATCCTCCGGCCAATCAAGAAACAAGAGCACTAGGCTTGGCCGAGTGCTGGTTGATTCGGCCAGGCAGATTGCGCGGCACATGAGGGGCGAAATCGACCTTCCGATGAAAGTCGTGCATGTTGTGCCCGACGTCGATGTTCGCGCGATCCGCGAAGGCCAGGGGCTCACCCGCGAGGAATTTGCGGCGCGTTACGGGCTCCAGGTGCGGGCCCTTCAGGAGTGGGAGCAAGGGCGGCGCAAACCGGACCCGGCGGTGCGCGCCTACATGCTCGTCATCAAGAACCAACCGGCCGCCGTGCGGAAGGCCCTGGCGGCAGCGTAGTCGAATTGGCGCCGGGCCCGCAGACAAGCGGCCAGGACACGTCAGCGCCGATGTGCGATCAGAGATGAGAAGCCTGAAAGAAGTTTCGGATCTTGTAGAGCGTGAGATTCTAGGTATCGCCGAGGCGAGAGTTGCGGACAGGATTCGTCAACTCCTGGTCGTGCCATACCCTGTTGAGAGATTGTGGGAGTACGGAGCGCCCGGCGACCGATTTACATGCTGGACCGTTCTAGAACACCCCGAATCGAACACCGGCATCGCATTTTGCTCCGAAGGCTTTGGGCCTTCATACCCGTGGGGCCTTGTACCCCTCTCGGGGCCGCACATGGGTATCGGCATGGATTCTGGCTGGTTTGTTGCGCTGGAACAAGCGTTCAGAGATAGCTTGGCGTGGAACGAACCGAACGGTGAAGGATACGAATCGCAGTGAGGCACCGAAGGCGCCTGGCTACGAGTCGGTGTCTCACGGAACTGCCATGATTCAATCAGATGACCAAATGATGCTGGCGCAGCAATGCATCGCCAACCTGCGGAGAATCCTTCTGGCGGCGCGCGAGGTCCATTCGCAGCAGGACTACGCTCGCACGGCGGAGCCGGTTCTTCTCGAAGTCCAGCAGCGTGGGCAGGAGATCCTCGAGTATTTGAGCGGGGACCGATAGCGAGCCAGGTTCGGCGGCTCGGCCCTACCCCAGCGCCTTCTTCACTCGCTCTGGTGTCATCGGCAGTTCGAGCAGGCGCTTGCCCGTGGCGTCGTAAGCCGCATTGGCCAACGCGGCCCCCATGCCGATGATCGGCGGTTCGCCCGCGCCGAGCGCGTTGGTTTGCGGATTGTCCACCAGCACGACCTCGATCTCGGGCAGCCAGGAGAACCGGGGGATCTGATACTCGTCGAAGTTCCCCGTGAGCACCTTCCCGCCCTGGAACCGGACCTCCTCGGAGAGCGCGTAGCCCATGCCCATCATGACGGCTCCCTCGGCTTGCTGGCGCAGGCCGTCCGGGTTCAGCACGACGCCCACATCGAGCGCGATCAGCACCCGCTTCACCCGTACGCGGCCGTCCTTGCCAACCGCTACCTCCGCCATCGTAGCGTTGCAGGCATTGGAGTAGGTCCCGCAGGCTAGCCCCACGCCGCGGCCGCTCGGGGCTTTGGCGGCCTTCCACCCGAACCGCCTCGCCGCGGTCTCCAGCACACGCCGCATCCGCGCGTCGGTCAGATTATCGAGGCGGAACTCCAGCGGGTCGAAGCCGCCCTGGGCCGCCATCACGTCGATGTGCGACTCGCGGCCGAACGTGATGCTGTTGACCGTCGGCGCCCTCCACGGCCCAACCTCGAACGGATGCATCCCCGGAGGGTTGCCTCCCATCCAGCCACCCGCGGAGGTCGTGCGCTGATGCGGGATGACATAGAAAGGCCGCGCCTCCCGATCGCCGGCGCCGACGATCCGGGCATCCCACAGAGCGATCTTTCCGGCCGTTGTCATTCCCGACCGAATCTTGATGACCGCGGCCGGCCGGAAGTGGTCGTAGAAAAACTCCTCCTGCCGGTTCCACACCACCTGGACTGGCCGGCCGGTGATCTTTGCCAGGCGCGCTGCCTCAACCGCCTGGGCGGCCTCGGTCTTTCCGCCGAACCCACCGCCCACGTAACGCGAGATCACGCGGACCTTGTCGGCTGAGAACCCGGTCGCCCGGGCCACCTGATCCTTGACCATGAACGGCGCCTGAGTGCTGGCCCACACCGTGACTTTGCCGTCTTCCACCAGCGCGGTCGCCGAATGCGTTTCGATGGGCGCGTGCGCGCCGTATCCGTGGAGGTAAGTCCGCTCGATGATGCCGCTGGACAGCCGTTCCCCCTCCGCCAGGTCGCCGCTCTCGGCAACCACGCGAGGCTGCGGCGCGGTTTTCAGGATGTGGTCGAAGATCGTATTCTCGTCGGGAACCGCCGGTTGGGAATCGAACTCGGCCTTCACCTTCTCGAGCGCAGCCTCGGCCACGTCGCGCCGCTCGTGAAGCACGGCCACGAGATCTCCGTCCTTCACCACGCGCACGCCGGGCATTTGCTCGGCCGCGGAAGTGTCCACGCTCTGGCACTTGGCGCCATGCGCCGGCGGCCGCAGCACGCGGGCATGCAGCAACCCGGCCGGCAGTTGGTCCGCCGCGTACAGTGCTTTCCCGGTGACTTTGTCCAGCGCGTCCTTGCGGTGCGGCGATTGCCCGATCACCTGAAACTCCGCGACCGGTTTGACGGGGATATTGGCGAGGTGTCTCTCGATTCGCTTGCCTTCCACAAGGCGCGCGTAGCTCACCGACGAGCCCGCTCCGGCGGGGTCGGTAATCACTCCATTCTTCACGCGTAGCCGTTCCACGGGCGCGCCCAGGCGTTCGGCGGCCATGGCGACGAGCACCGCCCGCGCTTCGGCGCCGGCCCTGCGGACCACGGGCACCAGGAACGGCGTGGTCATCGAGCCGAAGGTCCCCATGTCGTAGGGGCAAAGGTCGGTGTCGCCCATCACCACGTCCACCGAGTCGAAGGCGACATCCAGTTCCTCGGCCAGCACCTGCGCCAGCGAGGTCATCGCGCCTTGCCCCAGTTCCACCTTGCCCACCAGGCACTCGACGCGGCCGTCCTCGCCGATTTTGAGGAAGGCGTTGAAGTCGGAAGCCGTGGCCACGCGCCGGGGGATGCGGTCGGGCTCCTGGAAGAATACGAAGAGCCCCGCGCCGGCCAGTCTCGCGAAATCGCGGCGGCTGAGTTCCTTGATTTCCATCACGCGCCTGCCTTTGCGGCCACGGCGGCCTGTTGAATGGCGGTGACGATGCGCACATGCGAGCCGCACCGGCAGAGGTTGTCGTCCATAGCCGCTATGATCTGGGCGCGCGTGGGCCGCGGCGTCTTCTGCAGGAACGCGTATGCGGTCAGGATCATTCCCGGAGTGCAGTAGCCGCACTGAAACGCGTGCTGGTCGTGGAAGGCCTGTTGGATGGCGTGCAGGCGCTCGCCGCCCAGGCCTTCGATGGTCAGCACGTCTTTGCCGGCCACTTCCTTGAGCGGCGTCACGCAGGACCGCACCGCTTCGTCGCCCACCACCACCGTGCAGGCGCCGCATAATCCCTCGCCGCAGCCGAACTTGGTTCCGGTGAGGCGCAAATCCGACCGCAGCACCCAAAGCAGCATTCGCTCATCGTCGGCGGTGAAGCTCGCCGGTTTTCCGTTCAGGCGAAATGAGACGGTCCGCTCCATAGGAGACTCCTTTCAGAATCGTGGATCTTGGAATATTCTACAGCGGCAGGCGTGGGGAGGCTACCGGGCGACACCGCGGACGCGGCCGCGCCGGTCTCACAACCGGCGCCACGTCGCTTCGATGCGCACCGGTATTTCGTTCTTCGTGGGGATTGCCAGAAGAGTTGGCGGGTCGATCTTGAAATCGGACATGGTCGCCGGAATCGTGCCCGATACGCGGACCTCGTTTCCCTGCGTCACTTGCTGGAACGGAACCTGCTTGTACTTGACGGTCTGGCCCGCAAACTGAATCTCGAGATCGGCGTAGATGGCTGCCTTCGAAGCGGCGTCCTCGGGCAACTGGAAACGCACCGTGACCAGGGGGAATTGCGCGCCCCGCACTACCTGAATCATGTGCAGATCGCGGTTGCTGTCTCCGGCGTCGAACGACTTGACCGGTACCGCGACGAGGAAATCGCACTGTCCGGCATGGCAAACTCCCTTGCCGCGAGCCGCGTGACTGACGCCGTCAATCTGATGGAGCGGGTGAGACACGTGGTAGGTGAGGGTGGAATGTTCCAGTGTCCATTGGCCGTCCCCGAAAAGTGCGGGAGGGGCCAGAAGCACGAAGACCGCCAGCGCTCGGCTATTCATAGGAATGCTCAGAACTTAACGGACACAGACAAAATCGCGAGCCCATAGGCTGCGCCGGTTACGATCGCCACCGGAGCGTGCGCCTGGGCGATGCCATGAATCTTCTCTCCGCGGCTTCGTTGGTCATACGCAAGCGCGCCCAGGATGGGTGTGAGAATCATGCCGGGGCCGTGAATCCAGGCCAGTGCTTTGTGGATGCGGATGGGTCCCCGGACCGGAGTCCCCTGCACCTTGGGCGCGAAGATGGCAAAGCTGGCGGTCGTGAGATAGAGGCCCGCGGTCACGCTGCCCAGCGCGGCATGAAGCTCGCGGCCGGAAGCGGTGCCATTCCTTCCAGCGGCGCCGTTGGAAGTGATGAGGGTGGCCGCGAGGGGAGCGATCGTAATCAGCCCGAGCCGTTGATGCCATTTGAGCATGTGCGAGCGCTTGTCCAGGCGGGCCTGATCCTGCGCACTGCCTTTGGCCTCCTCCGGGCCGATGCCGAGATCGCCCAACGAAGGAGCGGCCGTTAGAGCCAGATTCATCGCCTGCCTGGCGCCCGCCGTGAGCGTAACCTTGTTGGACTGAGCGGAGAACCCTTCAGCCGATACCGAGACCTCGTAGTCCCCGGGGGCGAGGTTCGGCACGGTGTAGAGACCGTCCGCACCGGTTTGAGCCTCGGGCGATTGACCCGTAGCCACACTCTTGACGGAGATCGTGGCGTTGGGAACGGGCGCTCCCGACGGGCCGGTGATGGCGCCGGACAACGTGGCACTGCCTGCTTGTGCCCGCATTGCCCCGGGGATCAGCAAAGCGAGGGTTAGGATCTGCGCAAGGACCTTCACAGGTTGCGGAATCATTTTCGGGTTCTCCTTCGGAGGGCGAACTCCCGCTAGTCCGGCAGTTCGCTCGCGGAATACGCCGCACCCTGCGATCGAGAATAACGACGGCTGGAACGCGGCGCCGGTTTCGTCTGTCTTCCTCCCGCGCGAGTTGCGACAGGGCTACTCAAGGTCAGTCTTATTGTACGCCTGAAGACCGGTCGGAGGAGCAGTTCAGGCGGGCGCCAGAAGTCCCCACTGGTGGCAGGGCCCGCACGGCCGACTGAAGTTCGCCGCAGCACGTTGAAGCGTGCGGCGCAGGGCCCCAAAATCGCAAAAACGGTCAAGCGCGGCGGGCGGTTCTGGAATAGTATCGGGACGTGAAACTCACCATTCTGGTCGCCGCCGTCATCGTTGTCGCGCTTCTGGCCGCCGTGGTTTGGCACTGGTTCAACAGCCCGCTCTATCGGCCCGGGGACATACGGGCCGGCAAGGACCTTCGCGAACCTCTGGCGCCGCCATCGCAGGCCGGCGCGCGGCCCGGTTACTGGCGAGTGGCCGGCGATATCGAGCTTTTCCACTTCGAGGAAGGGTCGGGCGAGGACATCCTCACCGTCCATGGCGGCCCGGGTTTCGTGCCTCCGGGGCCGTGGCCGGCGGGCGCCTCGCTCGGCGCCGATTACCGGCTGGTGTACTATCACCAGCGTGGTTGCGGACTGTCGACCCGGCCGATCCGTTCTCTGTCCGAGCAGAGCTTCTACCAATCGATGCAGACGCTCAACCGGACGCTCGGCCTGCCGGCGCAGGTATCCGATATCGAGAGGATACGCCGCATCCTGGGGCGAGAGAAGCTGATCCTGGCCGGGCATTCGTTCGGGGCCTTCCTCGCGGCGCTCTATGCGGCCGAGTTTCCCGAGCACGTCCGTGCTGTCATCGCGGTAGCCCCGGCCGATCTGGCGGTGCTTCCGACCCCCGGCGGCGGCCTGTTCGGCGAGATCCGGCAACGGCTGCCCGCCGGGAAGTTGCCAGAGTACGAGAAGTTCGTGGCGGAGTATTTCGATTTTCACGGGGCAGTGAAGAAGAGCGACGACGAGCTGGCGGCTATGTACCGCCGCTTCGGCACGTTCTACCTGGCGGCCTCGCCCGCGGCGGCGCAGCATGCCATCGCCGGCACGATGGAGGGCAATGGAGGCATGATGCCGCTGGCAGTCTATCTCAGCATGGGCCGGCGCCACGATTACCGCGACGCGTTTCGCAAGGTCGCGGTTCCCGTGCTGGTGATTCACGGCCGGGACGACATGCAACCCGCCGCGTCGAGCCGCGGCTTCGCCGAGTTGTTCCCCAAGCACCGCATCGTCGAGATCGCCGGCGCGGGCCACTTCGTCTTCGCCGACCGGCCGGCCGAGTTTGTCGCGGCGGTGAAGGAGTTTCTGCGGGCGCTGTGAAGAGTCCGCTTCCTCACGGTCGCGGTTCGGTGCTGTCGCGCTCCTCCAACGCCGAAACGCGGGTGTGAGCGAGCGGTGCTATCGCGCGTGTGAAAGGCACACGCTGATAGAATGAAGATGAACTCCGCATTATGCTCGACGCCATTTTCGCGAAGATTTTCGGCACCAGGAACGAGCGCCAGGTCAAGGCGATGCGCCCGCTGGTGGCGGCCATCGGCGAACTGGAGCCCGCCATCCAGCAACTCACTGATGAAGAGCTCACCCACAAGACCGTCGAGTTCAAGGAACGGCTAGCCCAGGGCGCCGCGCTCGACGATCTGCTGGTCGAGGCCTTCGCCGTGGTCCGCGAGGCCGGCCGCCGCGTACTGAACATGCGGCACTTCGACGTGCAGCTCATCGGCGGCGTCGTTCTGCACAGCGGCAAGATCGCCGAAATGAAGACCGGTGAAGGAAAAACGCTGGTCGCCACGCTTCCGGTCTACCTGAACGCTCTCGAGGGTAAAGGCGTTCACGTTATCACGGTCAACGACTACCTGGCCAAGCGCGACTCCGAGTGGATGGGCAAGCTCTACAAGTTCCTAGGCATGACGGTCGGCGTCATCGTACACGACCTCGACGACCGGGAGCGCCAGGAAGCCTATAACTGCGACATCACTTACGGCACCAACAACGAGTTCGGCTTCGACTACCTGCGCGACAACATGAAGTTCTCGCTGGAGCAATGCGTCCAGCGCGGCCACCACTTCTCGATCGTCGACGAGGTGGACTCGATCCTGATCGACGAGGCGCGCACGCCGCTCATCATCTCCGGCCCAAGCGAGGAATCGACCGACAAGTACATGAAGGCCAATCGGATCATCCCCAGACTGATCCGGGGCGAGGAGATCGCAGGCAAGGAGCCGGGCGAGAAGTTCCTGACCGGCGACTACACCGTCGAGGAGAAGAGCCGCTCGGTGGCCCTCACCGACGAGGGTTTCGACAAGGCCGCCAAGCTGCTCGGGCTGACCAGCATCTGGGACCTCGAGACCATCGAGTGGAAACACCACGTCGAGCAAGCGCTCAAGGCGCACGTGCTGTTCCACCTCGACAAGGACTACGTCGTCAAGGAAGGCGAGGTCATCATCGTCGATGAGTTCACGGGGCGCCTGATGCCGGGACGGCGGTGGAGCGACGGCCTGCACCAGGCGGTCGAGGCCAAGGAGGGCGTGAAGATCCAGCGGGAGAACCAGACGCTGGCCACCATCACCTTCCAGAACTATTTCCGCATGTACAAAAAGCTCGCCGGCATGACGGGAACCGCCGAGACCGAAGCCGCCGAGTTCGACAAGACATACAAGGTGGACGTGGTGGTCGTCCCAACGAACCGGACGCTCGTCCGGAGGGAGAATCCGGACGTCGTTTACCGCACCGAAGACGAGAAGTTCCGCAACGCGGCCAAGGAGATCAAGGCCTGCAACGAGCGGGGTCAGCCAGTGCTGGTGGGCACCATCTCGGTGGAGAAATCGGAGAGGCTGTCGGGCATCCTCAAAAAAATGGGCGTCCGGCACGAGATCCTCAACGCCAAGAATCACGAGCGCGAAGCGTTCATCGTAGCGCAGGCCGGCCGCAGGAACCAGGTGACGGTTTCGACCAACATGGCCGGGCGCGGGACCGATATTCTGCTGGGGGGCAATCCCGAGTTCATAACCAAGGAGCAGTGCCTCAAGGAAAAGATCGCCGAACTGCTTTCGAAGGAGCAGGCCAGCCTGGTTCCGGACCAGCATTATTACTATTTCCAGCACCTGGGGCAGTTCTACCGGGTTCAGCGGCCTCGCTGGGATGTGATCTACGCCGTGCACAAGCAGGCCACGGAAGCGGAGCACGACGTTGTGGTCGCGGCAGGCGGGCTGCACATCGTCGGCACCGAGCGGCACGAATCACGGCGCATCGACAACCAGTTGCGCGGGCGCGCCGGACGCCAGGGCGATCCCGGAAGCTCGCGCTTCTACCTCTCTCTTCAGGACGACCTGCTGCGGATTTTCGGCGGCGACCGCATTCAGAACCTGATGCTGCGGCTGGGCATGGAAGAGGACGTGCCTATCGAGTCGAAGCTCATCACGCGCCGCATCGGTAAGGCGCAGGAGGCGGTGGAGGCCCAGAACTTCGGCGCCCGAAAGCACCTCCTCGAATACGACGACGTGATGAACAAGCAGCGCATGGCGATCTACGGCTGGCGCCGCCAACTGCTCGAGAAGGAGGATCAGCGGGAGAAGATCCTGGACATCATTCGCGGCATCCTGGTCGGGTTTCTGGATCTGCGCTGCCCGCCGAAAACGCACCCCAGCACGTGGGACCTGGTGAATCTCGAAACCGACATCAATAGCGAGTTCGGCGTCCGGATCCGGTCCACCGAGATCCAAGAGCTCTCGCGCGTTGAGGCGGAAGAGGCCATCTTCGAGCGGCTGGTTCACAAGTACGAGGAGAAGGAGCAACTCATCGGCGCGGAGGCCATGCGCGAGATGGAGCGCCTGATCATGCTCCATGTCATCGACACGCAATGGAAGGACAACCTGCTCTCGATGGACCACCTCAAAGAGGGCATCGGCCTGCGCGGTTATGGCCAGAAGGATCCGCTGGTCGAGTACAAAAAGGAGTCGTTCATCCTTTTCCAGGACATGATGGACCGGATCGAGGACGAAACCATCCGCTACCTGTTCTTCCTGCAAGCGGCGGAAGGCGGCCCCGACGGCCAACCCCAGGGCTTCCTGACCGATGAGGAGCAGGCGGAAGCGGAAATGGAGGAGGAACACCAGCAGGTCTTGGCGGCTGCGTCCCAGCAACAGCGGGAGGCGGCGCAGTCATCCATTGACGACTTCACCCGCAATATCCAGCGCAAAAAGGAGCGGGAGATGGCGGCGTTGCAGTTTGCCGGCGGAGAGGCGAGCTCCACCAGCGCCACCGTGGTCCGGGGCGCCAAGATCGGCCGGAACGATCCTTGCCCCTGCGGGAGCGGAAGGAAATACAAGAAGTGCTGCGGGGCCAATGCATGAGGCGAATGCTGCTCGCCGGGTTCTGCCTGCTGATGGCCGCGGGCGCGCGGGCGGCGGTCTGGCCGGACCAGGTCGGCGACTATAAGAAAGTTGCATCGAAGCCCGTGGACGTCGGGGATCGGCCGCTCTGGGACGAATACGGGTTGAACCTCACCGAGCAGGCCGAATACGCGGCCGGAGCGAAGCACTTCACGGGAACGGCATTCCGGTTACAGGATTCAACCGGGGCCTTCGGCGCTTTCGAGTGGCAGCGCCCAGCCGGCTCCAAACCCTCCAAGCTGGCCGATGCGGGCGCCGAAACCCGCGACGGCGTCTGGTTCGTGTTTGGCAACTTCCTGTTCCGCCTGGAGGGCTGGAAGCCGCAACTCGACGATCTGAGCGCTGTTTTGGCACATCTGCCGGGACTGGACCAGAGCGCGTTGCCGACGGTGCACCTACCCGACCAGGGCCTGGAGGCGAACTCCGAGCGGTACGTGATCGGCCCGGTGGGCCTGGATCGGTTCGAAAAAGGAGTGCAGCCAGCGGTGGCGGCGTTCAGCCTCGGAGCGGAAGTCGAGATTGGTCAGTACGATACGGCGGCGGGGAGGATGCAGTTGGCGGTCTTCTCCTATCCCACGCCTCAGATTGCTATCCAGCAGGCGCGTCAGTTCCAAAGCCTCCCGGGGACAATGGCCAAGCGCGCCGGGCCGATGGTGGCCGTCATTCTCGCCCCGCAGGATCCCAACGCCGCCGAGAGGCTTCTTGCCCTCGTCAGGTACAACGGCGTAGTCACCGGAGCGGAGCGCGTTCCCACGGCGCGAGACAATGTCGCCGGCCTGCTGATCACCATTTTCTCGCTGACCGGGTTCGTCCTGGTGTTCTGTGTGGTGGCTGGACTGGCCGTTGGGGTCCTTCGAAGGCTCGGTTGGGGCACTTCGGGCGACCCCATGACGCTATTGCACCTGGAGGATCGCCAGCAGGGCTCTTCCCAACCATAACACCCTCTTTTTGTTTCGATTGCAACAGATCCGCCGGTTCTGCACAGGGTCTTGAACAGGCTTTTGCACAAGCTGAGGAAAACCGTCTTCCCCGCTAAGCCTTTATGCGGCAGCGCCTTGGAGGCTGGAGCGAGAGGGGAGCTTTTTCCCTTGATTTGGAGGCGCGGCTGAAATAAGATCCAATCACAACAGGTTTTGGCGGTTGCGTTTCCGTCGAACCGGTTCTCCCATTGAACATCACCCTGTGAGAACAGGGGGACGTATCACAAATGCCTGCCTTCCTTAGCGGAGGCGGGCATTTCTGTGTCTGGGCCGTCGCACCCCCTCCGCGGCCGATCCGTCGCCCCGGGGCGAGTCCAGGGGGACCCGCGCGGGCCAGGGGGTCCGCCCCACGATCTGGCCGTGGCCCCAAAAACACCGTTCTTTGCTGCAACCAACCGTTCGCTGCGCGAATCTTGACTACTTAGTACAGATTCGCTAAGCTGGGAGCGAACCGCAAACTTAAGGAGATTGGATGAGCACCGCCGCCAACGAGATCCAAGCCTTTACCGAGCAGGAATACAAGTACGGCTTCGTGACCGACATCGAAACCGATGCGGTCCCGGCCGGTCTCAACGAAGACGTCATCCGGCTGATTTCGGCCAAGAAAGGCGAGCCGCAGTTCATGCTGGACTGGCGCCTGAAGGCTTACCGCAACTGGGTGAAGATGCAGGAGCCGGCCTGGGGCAACGTGCATTATCCTCCCATCGACTACCAGAGCATCGTCTACTACTCGGCTCCCAAGGGCGCCTCCGGTAACCAGCCCAAGAGCCTGGAGGATGTAGACCCCGAGCTGCTGCGCACCTACGAGAAGCTGGGCATCCCGCTCACGGAGCAGGCCCTGTTCGCGGGAGTGGCGGTGGACGCGGTCTTCGACAGCGTGTCGGTGGCCACCACGTTCAAGCAGAAGCTGAGCGAGCTGGGGATTATCTTCTGTTCCTTCTCGGAAGCGGTTCGCGAGCATCCCGCGCTGGTGGAGAAGTATCTAGGCTCGGTGGTCCCGTACACGGACAACTACTTCGCGGCGCTGAACTCGGCGGTCTTCAGCGACGGCTCATTCTGCTACGTGCCGAAGGGTGTGCGGTGCCCCATGGAGCTTTCGACTTACTTCCGCATCAACGCCAAGGACACGGGCCAGTTCGAGCGCACGCTCATCATCGCCGACGAGGGCGCCTATGTCAGCTACCTCGAAGGCTGCACGGCGCCGATCCGCGACACGAACCAGTTGCACGCCGCCGTGGTGGAGCTGGTGGCGCACGACAACGCGCAGATCAAGTATTCGACCGTGCAGAACTGGTACCCGGGCGACAAGCAGGGCAAGGGCGGAATCTATAACTTCGTGACCAAGCGCGGTAAGTGCGCCGGCGTGAATTCGAAGATTTCCTGGACGCAACTCGAGACCGGCTCGGCGATCACCTGGAAATATCCGAGCTGCATTCTGATGGGCGATAACTCGGTGGGCGAGTTCTACTCAGTGGCCGTGGCCAACAACTACCAGCAGGCGGACACCGGCACCAAGATGATCCACATCGGCAAGAACACGCGCAGCACGATCGTGTCGAAAGGCATCTCCGCCGGGCACGGGCAGAACAGCTACCGCGGCATGGTGAAGATCCTGCCGGGCGCAGAGAACGCGCGCAACTACTCGCAGTGCGACTCGATGCTGCTGGGCAACAAATGCGGCGCGCACACGTTCCCGTATCTGGAAGTGAAGAACCATTCGGCGCAGGTGGAACACGAGGCGTCGGTGTCGCGCATCGGCGAGGACCAGATATTCTACTGCCGCCAGCGCGGCATCTCGACCGAGGACGCCGTCTCGATGATCGTCAACGGATTCTGCAAGCAGGTATTCCGCGAGCTGCCCATGGAGTTCGCGGTGGAAGCGCAACGGCTGTTGAACGTGAGTTTGGAAGGAAGCGTGGGTTGAGGATTGCATGCTCTTAGAGATAAAGAACCTTCAAGCACGAGTAGCGGACAAACCAATTCTCAAAGGCATCGACCTGGCGGTGGACGCCGGCCAGGTGCATGCGATCATGGGGCCCAATGGCTCCGGCAAGAGCACGCTGGCGCAGGTGCTGGCCGGCCGCGATGTCTATTCGGTGACCGGCGGCGAGGTCCTCTATGAGGGCCAGGACCTGCTCGCAATGAAACCCGAAGAGCGCGCGGGCGCGGGCATCTTCATGGCGTTCCAGTACCCGGTCGAAATCCCCGGCGTCAGCAACATGTATTTCCTGCGGGCCGCGCTCAACGCGCAAAGGAAGTACCGCGGCCTCGAAGAGCTCGACGCCATCGACTTCCTGGGACTGGTGAAGGATAAGGCGAAGCTGCTGGGTTTGGACGAGACGTTGCTATCGCGTCCGGTCAACGAAGGCTTCTCCGGAGGCGAAAAGAAGCGCAACGAGATTTTCCAGATGGCCGTGTTGGAGCCGCGGCTCGCGATTTTGGACGAGACCGATTCCGGCCTGGACATCGACGCGCTGCGGGCAGTCGCCGAAGGCATCAATACGATGCGCGCGCCCGACCGCGGCATGATCGTGGTCACGCACTACCAGCGGCTACTGAGCTACGTGGTGCCCGATTTCGTCCACGTCATGCACAACGGGCGCATTGTCCGCTCTGGCGGCAAGGAACTGGCGCTCGAACTCGAACGGCTGGGGTACGCCTGGCTCGAAGAGCAGGCGGCGGTGGGGTCCTGACATGTCGGCCACCGCGATGACAGCGAGAGAACACGAGGACGCGTATCTGTCGGCGTTCGCAGGCGCAACCCTGCCCGGCGGCGCACGCCTGGGCCGCACGCGCAAGGCGGCCATCGAGCGCTTCGCTGCGCTCGGATTCCCGACCACGCACAACGAGGCATGGAAGTACACCAACCTGGCGCCGTTCCTGAAAACGCGGTTCCAACCGGCGCCCGCGGACGTGTTCAGGGGCGAGCTGCCCGCCGCGAGTCCCGGCGCTGCGCGGCTGGTTTTCGTCAACGGCCGTTTCGCGCCTGAACTTTCCGAGAAGCGCGCGCTGGCGGGCTTGAAGCTCGCGCGTCTCAAGGACGCGTTCGCCCGGCGCGCCATCGTGGATCGAATCGGCGGCACGGCCACCTTCGAGGAGAACGCGCTGGTGGCGCTCAACACGGCGATGTTCGAGGATGGCGCTCTGGTCGAGATCGCCGACGGCGCGGTGCTCGGCGCGCCCGTCGAACTGCTGTTCCTGGCGACCGCCGACGGGGCCGTCGCCTATCCGCGCAACCTGATTATCGCGGGCCGGGACAGCCAGGCGCAGATCGTCGAGACCTACCGAGGCTCCGGCGCCGCGGACTATTTCACCAACGCCGTCACCGAGGTCCTGGTGGCCGACGGCGCGGTGATCGAGCACTACAAGCTCCAGGAAGAGGGCGAAGCGGCGCTGCATTTCGGCGCGCTGGCGGTGCGCCAGGGAGCGAGCAGCAACTTCTTCTCGCACAACATCGCGTTCGGCGCAGCGCTGGCGCGCAACGAGATCGCGGTGACGCTGGATGGCGAGGGCGCCGAGTGCAACTTGAACGGCCTCTATGTCACCGGCGGCCGGCAGCACGTCGACAACTACACCACGCTCGATCACGCCCAGCCGCACTCCAACAGCCGCGAGCTTTATAAGGGCGTGCTCGATGGCCAAAGCCAGGCTGTCTTTCACGGCCGCATCATCGTCCGCCCGGAGGCGCAGAAGACCGACGCCATACAGCGCAACAAGAACTTGCTGCTCTCCGATGGCGCGGTGATCAACACCAAGCCGCAACTGGAGATCTACGCCGACGATGTGAAGTGCACGCACGGCGCGACGGTAGGCCAGGTGGACGCCGACGCGATCTTCTATCTGCGCTCCCGCGGCATCCCGCTCGAAGAAGCGCGCAGCCTGCTGACCTACGCCTTCACGAGCGAGATGATCGGTGCGATGAAGGTGGCGTCGGTTCGCGAGCGCCTGGGCCCGCTGCTACTGGAGCGGCTGGCGGGAGGCGAGGCATGAGCGGGACGCCGGCATCCGCTTCCCGTGGGGCAGGCGGCTCCGCCTGCCTGGGCAGGCCGAACGGCCTGCCCCACGCGAGCGCGCGGACTGCGACCGGCTTCGACGTGGAGCGCATCCGGAGGGATTTTCCCATCCTGAGCGAGCGCGCCTACGACCGGCCGTTGGTGTACCTGGACAACGCCGCGACCGCGCAGAAACCCCGCGCCGTGATCGACGCCCTGGTGCGCTTCTACACCACCGAGAACGCCAACGTGCACCGCGGCGTCCACCTGCTGAGCGAGCGCTCGACGGCGGTTTATGAGGACGCGCGGCGCACCGTGCAGACGTTTCTGAACGCCTCCTCGGTTCACGAGATCGTGTTCACGCGAGGCACAACCGAAGGGATCAACCTGGTGGCGCAGAGTTGGGGCCGGGCGAACGTGGGCGCGGGCGACGAGATCCTGATCTCATTGCTCGAGCACCATTCGAACATCGTGCCCTGGCAGATGCTGGCCGAGGAGAAGCGCGCCACGTTGCGGGTTGCGCCCATCGACGACCGCGGCGAGGTGATTCTCGAGGAATACGAAAAGCTGCTGGGACCGCGTACGAAGATCGTGGCGCTGGCGCATGTCTCGAACGCGCTCGGCACCGTCAATCCGGTCGAGCGCATGATCGAGATGGCGCACAGCCACGGGGCCGTGGTGTTGATTGACGGTGCGCAGGCGGCGCCGCACCTCCGAACCGACGTCGAGGCGCTGGACTGCGACTTCTTCGCGTTCTCCGGCCACAAGCTTTTCGGGCCGACCGGAATCGGCGTGCTATACGGGAAGGCGCGCCTGCTCGAAGCGATGCCGCCGTGGCAAGGTGGCGGCGACATGATCCGCTCGGTGACCTTCGAGAAGACGCTCTACAACGACCTGCCTTACAAGTTCGAGGCCGGCACGCCGCATATCGCGGGCGCGGCTGGACTGGGCGTGGCCATCGACTACGTGACTGGCGTCGGCATCGACGAGATCGCCGCTTACGAGCACGAGTTGCTGGCCTATGCCACAGAGCGGTTGTCGCGCATCGCAGGCTTGCGCCTGGTCGGCACGGCCCGCCATAAGGCGGCGGTGCTTTCGTTCGTCATCGAGGGTGTCCACCCGCACGACGTCGCAACCATTTTGGACCGCCGGGGCATCGCCATACGCGCCGGCCATCACTGCGCGCAGCCGGTGATGGAGCGCTATGGCCTGGCCGCTACAAGCCGCGCATCGCTGGCGTTCTACAATACCAGGGAAGAGATCGACGCCCTGGCCGCGGGCATCGAGGCCGTGAAGGAGATCTTCCATTGAGCTCCGAGCTGAATGACCTGTACCAGCAGGTGATCGTGGATCACGCCAAGCGGCCGCGCAATTTTCGCGTCCTCACGGAAGCCAACCGGAAAGTGGACGGCTACAATCCGCTGTGCGGCGACAAGGTGACCATCTACGTCAAGGTGGAGGGCGGGGTGGTGCGGGACATCAGCTTTCAGGGTTCCGGCTGCGCCATCTCGACGGCCTCGGCCTCGTTGCTCACCGAGGCGCTCAAAGGCAAGACGATCGAGGACGCCGAGGCGCTGTTCGAGTCGTTTCATGAACTGGTGACGGGCTTGCAGCCCGAGCACGACGAGCCGGGTTTGGGCAAGCTGGCCGCATTTTCGGGCGTGTGCGACTATCCGACGCGCGTCAAGTGCGCCACGCTCGCCTGGCATGCGCTGCATGCGGCGCTCGAAGGCGACAAGCCGGTGGTGAGTACGGAGTGACTGTCATGTCAACGTGGCGCACGCACTCTTGCGTGCCGCGTCGCCACTCGTGGCGACGCTTGGTTTCCGCTCGAAGACGTGTCGAGAAGAGTCTCGACACGGCACGCAAGAGTGCGTGCGCCACGGCGGGAGGCTAGCCGATGGCTGACACTTTAGAACAGAAAGTGATCGAGGCGTTGAAGAGCTGCTACGATCCCGAGATCCCGGTGGACGTCTACGAGTTGGGACTGATTTACGGACTGAAGGTGGAGGATACAGGCGCCGTCGCGATCCAAATGACGCTCACGGCGCCGAATTGCCCGGCGGCCGGCAGTCTGCCCGGCGAGGTCGAGCGCAAGGTGCGTGCGGTCGAGGGCGTGACGGACGTGAAGTTCGAGCTGGTTTGGGACCCGCCGTGGGGCCGCGAGCGGCTCTCGCCCGCTGCGCTGGTCCAGTTGGGGTTGATGTAGTGAAGATCTCCGCGCAGGAAGAATACGGAATCCGGTGCCTGCTCCAGATCGGCAGTCGGGGGCCGGATGCCAGCCTTACCATCCCCGAGATCAGCCGGGCGGAGCACATCTCCAGCCACTACGTCGCGAAGCTGCTTCGAGTGTTGCGGCGCGCGGGCCTGGTAACGAGCGTTCGCGGCCAGGCCGGCGGCTACACGCTCGCGCGGCCGCTTTCCGCGATCACCGTAAGCGAAGCGCTGGCGGTGCTGGGCGGACGGCTCTACGATCCGGCCTTCTGCGGCCAGCACGGCGGCGCCGAGACGGTTTGCGCCCACACCATCGAGTGCTCGATCCGGTCCCTGTGGCGGAGCGTGCAGCAGGCGGTGGACGAAGTGCTCGGCCAGACCACGCTCGCCGATCTGCTGCCGCCGGAAAACCTGCCCCCGGTGACCTCCGCGCCGCTGGTTGGGATTCGGATCAATTGAAGGCAGCCGTCAGCCCTCAGCGATCAGCCATCGGCACGCGGGGTTTCGCTGATGGCTGACCCCTGACGGCCGATGGCCATCCCCCACAAACGGTTACAGTAGTACAAGGTAAATGCCGGACCAAAAGCTGAAAGTAATCCCGCTGGGCGGTTTCGGCGAGTTTGGAATGAACTCGCTGGTGCTGCAATACGGCGACGACATCATCCTGATCGATGCGGGCATGATGTTCCCCGACGAAGAGCTGCTGGGGGTCGATATCGTCACGCCCGACTTCGCGTACCTGGAGGAGAACCGCGACAAGTTTCGCGCGGTGATCCTGACGCACGGCCATGAAGACCACATCGGCGCCGTGCCCTTCCTGCTCTCGCAGTTCAACGTGCCCGTCTACGCCACCGAGTTCACGCTGGCGCTGATCTCGCGCCGCCTGGAGGAACACGACCTGCTCGACCAGGCGCAGCTCAACAAGGTCAAGGCCGGCGACAAGCTGGAAATCGGGCCGTTCCAGATCGAGTTCATCCATGTCACGCACTCCATCGTGAACGCGGTCGCGCTGGCTATCACCACCCCGCTGGGCGTCGTGATCCACAGCGGCGATTTCAAGGTGGACCCGACTCCCACCGATAATCTGCTCTTCGACCTGCACACGCTGGCCGACTACGGCCGCCGCGGCGTTTTGCTGCTGCTCTCCGATTCGACCAACTCGGACCGCGCCGGCTACACCGAGAGCGAGCGCGCCATCCGCCCCCGCATGGAGGACATCTTGAACCGCGCCGAACGGCGGGTGGTGATCTCGTGCTTCAGTTCCTCGGTGCACCGCCTGCAGCAGATCATCGACCTGGCGGCGGAGTTCGGGCGCAAGGTGGCGTTCCTCGGCCGCAGCATGTTGAGCACCACCGAAATCGCGCACTCGCAGGGTCTGCTCACCATCCCCAACGGCCTGCTGGTGAGGCCGCAGGACATCATGGACGTCGCGCCGTCGAAGCTGCTGGCGGTGGTTTCGGGCAGCCAGGGCGAGCCGATGTCCGCGCTGGCGCGCGTGGCGGTGGACAATCACAAGAGCCTCTCCGTGGACCGGGGCGACACCGTGGTCCTCAGCTCGCGCATCATCCCCGGCAACGAGAAGGCGATTTACCGCATGTTGAACCACTTCGCCAAGCGCGGCGCCGCGGTCCTCTACGGTTCCATGAACCCGCCGCTGCATGTTTCCGGGCACGCCAGCTCCGAAGAGCTGAAGCTGATTCTCAACCTGGTGCGGCCGAAGTATTTCATGCCGGCGCACGGAGAGTACCGGCAACTGGCCAAGCACGCCGCGCTGGCCGAGCATTTAAGGCACGTGGGCCTGGAAGAGACATTCATTCTCGAAAGCGGCGACACGCTCGAGCTCGACCGCTACGGCGCGCGCAAAGCGGGCAAGGTGCCCGTGGGCCGCGTCTATATCGACTCCGGAGCGCTTGACGACATCGTCGAAGACGTCGTGATCCGCGACCGGCGGCATCTCTCCGAGGAAGGCTTCATGCTGCCCATCATCACCATCGACAAACAGACCGGCAAGGCCGAAGGCCTGCCTGAGATCGTCAGCCGCGGTTTCATCTCCCAGGACGGCTCCGACCTGCTCGACCAGGCGCGCGAGCTGGTGGCGCGGACCGTCGCCACCTCGACCGAAGAGGAGCGCACCGACTTGGGCGTCATGAAGGAGAAGATCCGCAGCGACCTGCGCCGCTTCCTCATCAAGCGGACCTCGCGCCACCCTCTGATCATGCCCGTCATTCTGGAAGTGTGAGCCTTGTGAATCGCCGCCGTTTTCTTCAGGGCGCTGCGGCCGCCGCATCGCCTCTCGCGGCCCGGGAGCAAACTGCAACGCTCTCCATCCAAGTCGGCCGGCCGGACAGGCCCATTCCCGCCCGCTACACCGGGCTCAGTTACGAATCCTCTCAGCTCGAGGAGCCCGAGTTCTTTTCGCCGCGGAATCGCGGACTGGTGGCTCTGTTTCGGCGTCTGAGCGATCGGGGCGTGCTGCGTCTGGGCGGCAACTCGAGCGATTTCACGTGGTGGAAGGCGAGCCCGGAAGCCGCGGCGCCGCCGCTGAAGCGGCCGCCGGGTCCGATAGAGGCGAACTGGATGCCGCACGAGCTGGCGGCCATCACGCCGCAAGCCATCGACAACCTGGCCGGTTTCCTTGATGAGACAGGCTGGGAGCTGATCTACGGCCTCAACCTGGGCAGCGGCACGCCGGAGCGCGCCGCCGAGGAGGCAGCCTACGTGGCGAGAGCGATGGGTCCCAGGCTCGAGCACTTCCAGATCGGCAACGAGCCGGACCTGTATCCCAGGGCGAACAACGGCCTCCGTCCTCCTGCCTGGGGCTTTGACGAGTACCTGGCCGAGTGGATGAAGTTCGCCGAGGCCATCCGCGCGCGGGTTCCCGGCGCACGGCTGGCTGGCCCGGACGTGGCGAGCGACTCCGGCTGGATCGCGCGGTTCGCGGGGCACGCCCCAATCGTCGGCCTCACAGGTCACTATTACGCAATGGGCCCGCCGGACGATCCGCGCGTGAACATCGAGCGGCTGCTTGGGCCGGACCCTGGGCCGGCTGCGAGAGTCGCACGGATCGCGCAAATCGCCGACCGGGCGCATCTGCCGTTTCGCATGGCCGAGGGCAATTCCTGCTACCGCGGCGGCAAGCCGGGCATGAGCGACGCTTTCGCGTCGGCGCTGTGGTGCGCCGACTACATGCTGATGACGGCGCAGGCCGGCTATGCGGGCGTGAACTTTCACGGCGGCGGCAGCCGGCAGATTCGGGCGGCGCTGGGCCAGCACCTCCCGGGCGAGACGGTCGCGAAGAAGCCCGGCGCGGCCCGCACGGGCAGCTTCTACACGCCCATCGCCGGTGGCTTGGACGAAGGATTCTCGGCGCGTCCGATCTTCTACGGCATAATGTTCGCCAACCAGTTCGCCGGTGGGGTGTCGATCGCCGTGGACTTCGATCCGAAGGGCGTGAACGCCACGGCATACGCCGCCGAGACGGACGCCGACATTCGCGTGGCCATCGTCAACAAGGATGCGGCCCGCGACATGCGGGTTGTACTCAGTCCCGGATTCAGGACACGGATTGCGCGGGTCTGGCGCCTTTCCGCATCGGCGCTCGAGGCGACGGAGGGCGTCACGCTGGCGGGGCAGCCGATCGGTTCCGACGGCTCCTGGTCGCCGCAGGAAGAGGTTCTTCAGGCGGATGCCGAAGGGCTCTTGGCGCTCGACGTCCGGCGTGCGAGCGGAGCACTCATCTTTCCTTTAACCTAGCCTGGCAGCTCGAATCGCCCAGCTATTCGCTAACCGCGGCGCCCCACTGCATGTCCGCGAACTTGAGGTACTGCTCCCAGTCATACGCCGTGATTCCGTGCTGCCCGGCGCGGATGTGATAGGCCATGGTGTGCATGATGGGCTCGTGAACGGCCGGCATACGGTCCGTCCCGATTCCCTGCCGGCCCAGAAGCTCGTACACCGGCGAGGCATTCACCACGGCCAGAAACTCGCCTCGGGGGTCGGCCCACAGGTCGCCCGCGGCGCTCGCCACATAGAGCGGCCGGGGCGCGATCAGGGCCAGCAGCATGTGAGCATCCACCGGCAACTCATCCTCGCGGTTGTCGTATTTTTTGAAGTTGCCGCAGAACCAGTGGGGAAACACCGCGTTCAGGTCGGCAATGCGCTCGCCGAAATCTCGCCGGGTGATCGACGCCCCGCCTTCCCCGGATTCGTTCGAGATGACGATGGAGAAGCGCGTGTCCTGCGCGCCTGCCCAGAGCGCGGTCTTGCCCAGGCGCGAGTGGCCGATCGCCGCCACGCGCCGAGTGTCGACCTGGGGGTCGCTCTCCAGGTAGTCCATGGCGCGGCTGAGGCCCCACGCCCAGGCTGCGATCGCGCCCCAGTCATCCGCCGCCGGCTGCGTTTGGCCCCGCCGGAAGAAACGCGGCCGGGTGCCGTACTCGATGCCGCCCACGAGGTCCGGTTCGATGTCGCCGTAGTAAACGGTCGCCAGGCCGTAGCCGTGCTCCAGGATCTTATCCAGTTGCCAGGCCGCGGCGGCCGAGCCGCGCGATTTCTCCTCGGCCCACCGCTTGACTACCGCGTTCGTAGCCGGGTCGCGCGTCCACTCCTCGGCCAGCGGGATCGCCGGGTCGGTATAGACCGACTGGTTGCCCGCGAAGCCCAGCCCCAGAAACACCGGCGACGGCTTCTTTGCGCCCGCCGGAAGATAGAGGAGAAGATCCATCTTCGGGCCGTCCCGTCCGGCCAGCCAGACGGTCACCCGTTTCCGGACCGCCCTTCCACCCAGCGCCTTCTCGCTGGAGGCGATCTCGAAGTTCACCTCCGCCGGTCTTGCAGGACTGCGCCCGAAAACCTCGGAGCGGTACAGTTCGAGGATCTCCGGCCGCCGCCGTTCCTGCCACGTCTTGGCATCGGGAACGCGCTCGCCGTTCTGCATCACCAGCGGATCGGGCAGGCTGTACTTCGGCACCTTGGCTTCGTCGTAGTTCACCGCGGGCCGCTGCCCCAGGGCGCCGAGACAAAGCACCAGAGCCGCGGCCACCGCCAGCAATCGAGTCATGCTGTAATCTTACACTCGCGCGCTCCTACTTCGTGACGTAGCTGCGGTGCACCGGCCCGCCGGACGCGTCCACGTCGCTGGTCTCGAAAACCAGGCCCTGCGGCAGGTCCGCCTGCACGCTGTTGGTCCGGCGGTTGATTTGCCGGTCCTCCGTCACTCGCGCGCCGCGGCCGGTTGCCGCCGCCCTCACGTCGGCAATCGGCGGCGGGTCGAACTTGGCGCCCGGCCTGGCCGATTCCACCGCGTCCACGGCCGAGGACGCCAGCAGCTTCGGCCACACCTTGCGGAAAAGATCGTGCGTGGCGTAGACGTCCGCTCCCGTCACCTTACCGTTCACCGACACCACGTAGCCCAGCGCGTCCGGATACTTGTCGGCCAGGCCGGAGAGGTCCTTCTTGAAGGCTTCCACTCTTTCTTGCAGCTTCGGCGCTTCGAGCGTGAGCTGATAGCTCGATGCCGAAGTTCGCGATTGCACCGAAGTCTCAAGATTGTTGGACAACCGCGCCTGCTCCTCCGCCACCTGCGCCCACACCCGGCTCTGATCGGCCTGCTCCTGCACGGCCCGCTTCATGGCGGGCGAGGCGATCGCGCCAGGCGACGCGGCGAAGGCGCGCACCGGCTCGGCGCCGCGCTGGGTCCAGCGCCCATGCTCGACGCAGAAAACGTTGACGTCCAGTTTGCTCGACGAGGACGGCACGATGATGTCGTCCTTCAGCACCCGGTCCTGCTTGCCGCCCTTCACAATCTCGCCGGACTGGATGTAGACATCCTGGCCAGACACGTTTCCGACCTGCAGAACATTCACGTTGCTGGTCTCGTAGATCACCACTTTGCCCTGCACCATCGCGTCGGCGAGGGTCAGGTACTTCTTCTGGAACCGGTCCTGCCCGTGGACCAGGTAGAGGGAAAGGTTGTCGTGCGTGTACGGTCCGCTGAGCCGTAGCTCGGCGGCTTCCGCGGTGAAAGCGATCGCCGCCAGAGCGGCGATGCAGGTTGCAGTGAGTTTCACGGCGTATCTCCTTGCCGGGGAAATGCCGTCACCTCGGAACTCCTTTCACCTGCGATATCCTTGTCTCGGAACCATGCGACGACCCTTGCTGTACCTCTTTGTTTCCGGCCTGATGGCGCTGGCGGCCCAGGCGGCGCCGATCGGGCCGATCCCTCTCTGGAAGGGGGCGGCGCCCGGCGACAAGGGAAGCCTGGGGCCTGAACACGATACGACCACCGACAAAGACAGGATTGTCGCTGGCCGGCGCGTGGTGCGGATCACCAATGTCTCGGTGCCCACGCTGACCGTCTATCCCGCGGCCAAAGCCGGCGCGGCCGGTCCGGCGATCCTGGTGTTCCCAGGGGGAGGCTACCGCATTGTGGCGTGGGACCTGGAGGGCACCGAGGTCTGCGAGTGGCTGAACGCGACCGGCGTCACCTGCGTCCTGGTGAAATACCGCGTGCCCGCGCGCGAAGGCCAGCCGCCCTACGTTGCCCCGTTGCAGGATGCCCAGAGAGCCGTCGGGATGGTTCGCGCCCACTCGAAGGAGTGGGGGATCGATCCCCAGCGTATCGGCGTGCTCGGCTTCTCGGCGGGCGCACACCTCTCGGCCACGCTCAGCAACAATTTCGCGAAGCGCTCTTATGATCGCGTGGACGAAGCGGACGACGCCAGTTGCCGGCCGGATTTCGCACTCCTGATCTATCCCGGCGGAATGGTGCGGGACGGGAAACTGGGCCCGGAGGCGCAACCTGGCGCCGGCACGCCGCCGACCTTTTTGGTGCAGACCGAAGACGATCCCGTCCACGTCGAGAACAGCCTCGCCTATTATGCCGCGTTGAAGGAGGCGAAAGTCCCGGCGGAGATGCACCTTTATCCGACAGGACCGGCAGGAGGGCATGGCTACGGGCTCCGTCCTTCGCCGTTGGCCGCCGCCACCTGGCCCGCTCGCGCCACGGATTGGCTGCGGTCGCTAGGCGTGCTTGGGCCTGCCAATAACTGACGTAGCCGGCCCCCCCCATCGTGGCGCTCGCTCCGGGACCCGCTGACAGAGCCACGCGCGGCTTTCCTGGCTACCTCAAGAACCAAGATCCACGTTGCGCCGCAGCCACGGCACGAGGCTGCCTAAGTTGAACTCTCCCTTTTCATGCAGCCTCGAGACGAAGGCATAGGCGGCGTTGGCCTTCGCCGTTAGCTGCGCGCCGTTGATTGCGAGAAACGTGTAGGTGGCGGCGAATGCCGTCCGCTTGTTGCCGTCGACGAAGGGATGGTTCTGAGCCAGGCTCTCCCAAAGCGCGGCCGCTTCCTCGACGAGATCGGCGTAGTAGCCGGTTTGTGGCCGATAGAGCGCCGACTCCAGGAGACCGTGGTCACGCACCCCGGGCAAGCCCCCGTAACGCTCGATTTGATCCGCATGCATGGCGAGGACTTCCTGGAGCGTGAGGTAGTCGGTCATTTAGCGAGTTTCTTGTAAAGTTCGCCGTATTTTTCGTGGCTGGCAAGGTAGGCGGCCATCACATGAGCGCGGGGCCGGATGTTCTTCCGCTTCTCGATCAGATCGGCCAGTGCTTCATCCACGAGTGCCTGGAGCTGCCGTCCCTCCTCTCGCGCGATCGTGCGGACGGTGGACAGGATTTCCGAATTGACCTGCGTCGCGAATTTCTCTCTTGCCTGGGACATGGCATACCTCTTCTTAGCCGATCTCCAGCCTATCATGACATATCATGATATGTCAAGATGCGGCCTCGCCCTACTCTGAAGTCCCGGAGTCGCCTCTCCCACCCCTCTTCCAGCACGCATCCATCTGCTGTATGCTGGCAACGGAGAACGCTATGGGTTGCCGATGGCCGCTCGCGGTCTTGCTCGCTGTTCCGCTGTTCGCAACCGGCCCCACAGGGGCCATAACCGGTACCGTGACCGATCCTTCCGGGGCTGAGGTTCCCAAAGCCCGGGTCATGGTGACGAACCAGGAAACCAATGCGGTCCGGGAAGTGCGGACCAACGACGATGGCGACTACACCGTCCCGCTGCTCCCGCCGGGCCACTACCGGGTCGCGGTGGAGAAATCGGGTTTCCGGCGCAGCGTCCAGAGCGACGTCACGCTGGACGTGGACCAGCTCGCGCGCGTCGATGTGGAGCTGCAACTCGGTGCGGTAACGGAGGAAGTCAAGGTATCCGGCACGCCTCCCCTGGTGCAGACCGACACCTCCACCCTGGGACAGGTGATCAACGGCCGCCAGGTGCGCGAGCTGCCCCTGAACGAGCGGAACTTCCTTGCTTTCGCGCTCCTGGTGCCCGGCAGCCACTCGCCCGCCGAGGGCTCGGAGAACTCGACCCAGGGCGGAGCGATCAGCGTCAACGGCGCGCGCGAAGAGTCCAACAGCTTCCTGCTGGATGGGGTGGACAACAACGATCCCTACATCAACCAGTACGTCGCTCTGCCGTCCATCGACGCCATCGAGGAATTCAAGGTGCAGTCGAGCGACTACTCGGCGGAGTTTGGGCGCAGCGGCGGCGCGCAGATCAACGTGATTCTGAAGAGCGGCACCAACGACTTCCATGGGAGCGGGTTCGAGTTTGCGCGCAACCGGACCCTGGACGCCAAGAACCTGTTCGACCTTCCGGACTGCACTCCGAATTCCGTGCCGGGCGCCTGCGGCCCTATCCCGCGCTTTGACCGCAACCAGTTCGGCCTGACTTTCGGCGGGCCCATCCGCAAAGACAAGACCTTCTTCTTCGTCTCCTACGAAGGGCTGCGCCTGAGACAGGCGACTACGCGGGAAGCCACCGTGCCTTCCCAGGTCCAGGACCAGGAGGCCTTGGGTGCGGTGGCAGCTCAGGGGATCCCGGTGAACCCGGCCGGCCAGGCCGTGTTCAACCTGTATCCGGCGGCCAACATTGGCTCGGACCTGATGAACTCGAACACATTCGTGTCTTCTCCCATCATTCAAAACTCGGAGGACCTTCTCACCGTCAAGGTGGATCACCACGTCGGCCCCAGGGACACCTTGTCCGCCCACTATTCACGGTTCGGCGAGGACCGCTTCAATCCCTTCGATCCCGTCAATTCGTTCACCAGCCTGCCCGGCTACGGCAGCACCACCCTCAATAACGGTCAAAACGCGGGACTCGCTTGGACGCACGTCTTCACGTCGAGCGCGATCGATGAGTTCCGTTTGGGCTTCAACCGGATGCGCGCCGGCGCTTTTCAGGAGCACACGGGGATCGATGTGAGCTCTCAGTTAGGCTTCCCCGACGTCCTCACCAACCCCGTCGATCTCGGGGTCCCCAATGTCGATATCGCGGGTTTCGACGGCATCGGCGAGCCCGTCAACTACCCGCAGGACCGCCACGACACCACCGTTCATCTGGCCGACAACCTGGCCTGGATACACGGGCGCAACCAGTTCAAGTTCGGAGCGGATATCCGCAGGATTCAAGTCGACAATTACCTCGACTTTGTGGCGCGGGGAGAGTGGTTCTTCGGAACCACCTGCGTACCTTCCCCCGGGGTCGACTGCGGCGTCGCGGCTCTGGCCCAACTGCTCTCGGGCGTCCCCGATTACGCCATCGCCGTGAGCGGCAATATGTTCAACTCCTTGAGCAGCACCGCCACGAACGTTTACATTCAGGACGACATCCACGTGGTGCCGCGCCTGCTGCTGAACGTCGGCTTGCGGTACGAGTACAATAGCCCGCCGGTGGAGGCCCATAACCGCTTCAGCGTGCCCGACCTGAGCTCGAACTCCGCGACCTGCTCTCCCCAACCCGGCTGCCAGTTCATCCAGGCAGGAACCAACGGCGTCCCCCGGGCCACGTACGCCGGCTCCAAGAAGGACTTCGCACCGCGCATCGGGGTGGCCTGGCGGCCCATGAAGTCCGAGCGCTGGGTGGTGCGCTCCGCCTACGGCATCTTCTACGATGCCGGCATCTTCAACATCAGCATCTTCCCTCGGGCGAATCCGCCTTTCTACACACTGGCCTTCTATCCCAACAATCCAAACTCGCCTTTCGCGATCCAGAATATTCTCGACCAGCCGGGTTTCCTCGCTCAACCGAACATGATCTCTCCCAATTTCCGCGACGCGTACGTGCAGCAGTGGAACGCCGATCTGCAGTATGAGTTGCAGCCCAACTGGATGATCGATCTGGCCTACGTCGGCTCGAAAGGCACCCATCTGGACGACGTTCGCGACTTGAACCAGGCGAACCCCGCGACGGGGCTGGGTCCGTACCCCCAGTTCTCCTCCATCCTCTACGTGGAATCGAACGCCGACAGCACTTACAACTCCTTGCAGTTCCGATCGGAGAAGCGCGGCCGCTACCTGACTCTGCTCGCCTCGTACACGTTCTCGAAGTCGCTGGACGACGAATCCTCCGTTTTCGGAGGCAGCGTCGGGTCCGGCCTGCCTCAGGACTCCAACGACCTGCGCGCCGAGCACGCCCTCTCAGACTTCAACGCCAAGAACCGTCTGTCGCTCAGCGCCGTGTATGACCTGCCGTTCGGCCGCATCGGCGCACGCAACGGGAAATGGCGAGGGCGGCTCCTGAATAACTGGCAGGCGTCTGGGATTCTGACAGCTCAGTCGGGCTCGCCATTCACCGTCAACCTCTCCAGCTCCCTGCCAGGGTGCGGCAGCTCCGCGATCACCGCCTTCGGCAACCCGTGCCGGCCGGACCTGGTCGGCAATCCGTTCCAGGCGGGGCCCGTGGCCGCAAGTCCCGGCTGCGCGGCGCCCGGCCTGGTGCGCGTGGCTGGAAGCTGGTTCAACCCTTGCGCTTTTGCCGAACCCCCCGCGGGCCAGTTTGGAAACGCCGGCCGGAACATCCTGACCGGTCCCGGAATCACCAATATAGATTTCTCGCTGTCCAGGATGATTCCGCTGCACGGCGACCGGCACCGCATCCAGCTTCGCGGCGAGTTTTTCAACCTGCTCAACCACCCCAACCTGGATCTTCCGAACCATGTGTTCGGCGCGGCGAATTTCGGGGAGGTGCTTTCCGAGAACGCCTATGGCAACAAGCCGCCGCGGGAAATTCAGTTGGGCTTCAAGTACATCTTCTGACGCGGCTGCCCTAGCCGTTTTTTAAGGTTGATTTTGGGCCGGTCTCGGCGCATGATCGTATGCGGTGGGCACCTCAGTATGCTGCCTAAGAAGGGCGATCCTGGTCGCTGCGCTGGGAACCGTTCTGTTCGCTCAGGAGCCGCCCGGCGCGGCCTGCACCGAAGAGACGCGCGGCACGCTTTGGCCGGTGGAGGCGAATGCCGACCGAACGGTCGCCAGGCACTTGATCCAGGCCGGCGAGTTGTATATGTGTACGTTGCGGGCGCGGGGTCACAGATGGGAGCTGCTGGGGGTCAACATCAAGGCTCTGGAATCTGCCGGCTCGCGCAAGAAGGCTGCGCCTGCCAGCGACGCCACGGCGTCCGGCGCCGCCCTCCGCGCCCGCCTGTACAGGCACTGAGCCGAGTTGCCGCCTCAACGGCTTGCGGGCGACGCGGCCGTCAAATAGAGTGAAGTTGTGACAGCGCAGGAGGCGCGGATGAACCCGCCCCGCCTACTGCCAGATTTGCAGCACACCCTCGGCTAGTTTGCCCCAGGGGTAGTAGCCGGTGTCGGTCGCTGGCGGTTCCGGAACCTCCCAGGCCCACCAGAAATTGCCCTGCATCACAGTGCTGTGCTGGCTCCAGACTTCGTACATGGCCTCGTAGCAGTTCGCCTGCTCTTGTTGGTCGAGCCCGCCAGGGAGGGAGTAATCGTACGGCGCGGTGTTCGTCCCGGCGGTGCTCATGTAGCCGATCTCCGTGAAGATCACCGGTTTCGTTGGGTGCGCAGCGGCGAAATTCAGCACGTCCTGCACGATGTTCTCGCCGTTCTTGTTCGAGGACCAGGCGGCGACAAGCTCGGCGACGGTCGGATCGTCGTGGTTGGTCAGGGGGAAATAGGCGTCCAGGCCCATCACGTCCAACTGCGGATTGTCCCAGAACGAAACCGTAGTGAATTCGTCGCCGGCGTAGGTGGCGTTGGCGGCGTAGGCGAGCAGCCCGGTGTAGCCGGCGCTGCGGATCGCGGCGATGACGTTGTTCCATGCGGTCTGATTCGCGCTGCCGCTCATGGTCGCATACTCGGTTCCGAAGCAGAGCATCTCGACGCCGTTCGCCTGCGCGACCTGCGCGTAGTGCGTGATGAAGGTGGTGAAGCTCGCGAACCAGGCACTTACGGGACTCGGCTGGATTGCGCCGCGCCAGGAGCCATCGCCGACGTCCACGTGAGGCTTCAGCATCACCTTGACGCCCTTGGAGTGGAACTCCGCAATGGCCGTGGCAAGGTCGGCGTCGCTGGGGGTCTCGCTGGTCGGCCCGATAGTGGTCGAGGTCGGCGTGGGCATGATTTGAGTCACCAATACGCCCGCCCAGTTGGAGCCCGTACCGGCCAGCGCGTCTTCGGAGGTCTTCGCGGCCCCTTCGCTGTATTCACCGGTTTGCCACGACACCAGCGTGATGCCTTGGTACGTGAAGCCGGAGTAGCGCTGGGAGGTCGCCGTCACCGTTGCGGTGCCCGATTTCGTCGAGTCGGCCGCGGCAGTTGCCGTGATGGTGACCGGTCCCACGGCGTTCGGGGCCGTGAACACGCCCGCCGCGGAAATCGTGCCGGCGGAGGCCGACCAGTTCACCGCCGTGCTGAAACTGCCCGTCCCCTCGACCGTCGCCGTGCATTGTTCGTTCCCTCCCTGGGCTAGCGTGGGGTTGGGACAGGAAGCGGTCACCGAGGTGATCGTTGGCGTCGGCGTGGGTGTCGGCGTGGGCGTCGATGCGGGGGGCGGGCCGAAGTACCCGTTAATGTCCAGGATTACGTTCGTGGGGTTGGTCACGTAGACGCTAACGGCCCCGTTGGTCCCCGCCGGAACGATCGCTGCGTTTGCCAGGACCGCTCCGCTGAAGGAGTTCAGCGTGGAAACCAGTGGCTGCGACGAGCCCGTCGGCCAGGTGCTGAGGTAATACAGAACACCGTCGGGCACCACCGTGACATTGACCGAATAGGCCGCGGCCGTCGAGGGGATGGAACAGCCGCTGGCCGGGATCGCAAATGAGCGCGTGCTCCCCCCCGCCAGTTCCGGGCCGCCGAAGGGGCCGTTGGCATTCCGCGTGTCCGCCACCCGGCACGGCGTCACCGGGTAGAACGCCAGTTCCCCCGTGCCCCCGGGCTGGCCGAAGTAGCCGTTGATGTCCAGGACTACGTCGGTCGGGTCGGTGACAAACACCGAAATCGATCCGTTGGTCCCGGCCGGAACGATGGCGGCGTTCGCCACCACCGCGCCGGTCCAGGAGTTCAGCGTGGAAACGAAGGGCTGAGACTGGCCCGTCGGCCAGGTGCTCAGATAGCCCAGGAAGCTGGTGTCCGGGACCGCCGTCACATTCAGCGAGTAAGCGCTCGCGGTGGCCGGAATCTCGCACGTGCTCAACGGGACCGGGAAAGCCCGGCTCTGGTCGGCGGACATGGAGGGTCCGCCGAGCTGGCCGGTGGCGTTTCGGGTATCGGCGACGCGGCACGGCGCGGCGGGATAGAACGAAAACGAACTGACGGCGCCAGTTGAATCGAAGTAACCGTTGATGTCGAGGACCACGTCGCTCTGGTTGCTGACGTACACGCTCACGGCCCCGCCCGAGCCGGCCGGCACGATGGCCGCATTGGCCACCACGGTGCCGCCGGGCGAGTTCAGGGTCGAGACGAACGGCTGCGGCTGGCCGGCAGGCCACAAGGTCAGGTAGCCGAGCGGACCGCTCGGCACTACGGTGACGTTGAGGGCATAGGCTTGGGCGGTGCTGGGAATCGGGCAGACGCTCTGTGGAATCGCGAAGGAGCGCATGGAGCCGGCGGTCATGGTGGGGCCGCCGAACGGCCCGGCTGCGTTGCGCGTGTCCGCGATGCGGCAGGGAGTCACCGGAACGAACCGCGAGCCGGCCGTCTGAGCCGAGGCGAAGTGAAGGCCCGCTGTCCCCGCGTACAACGCGATCAGAAGATAGCGATTCACGGTTTCACCCCCGTGTGCGTGAGGCACCAGCTTACGGTCGAGACCTCGTCGCCTACCGCGATGCCGTCCGATCCGCCGACGTTGCGGCCGGCGGAGCATTCGGCCTTCGCCGGGCAGCCCTTTTCGCAGCCCACGATTTTCGCCACGCGCAGACGGTAGTGCGTCTTATCGATCGACTCGACCGTGCCGCAGTAGCCGTTGCCGCCCCAGGAGAGCGAGCAGACCGTGTCTCCGACCGAACTGCCCGTCGAACGGGCGCCCGCCTGGAGGAGCATGGCGGCGATGTCGTTGTGACCGGTGCGCTCGGCGGCTTTGAGGGCCGATCCCCAGCCACGCGCGGCGAGGTTCAGATCGGCGCCGGATTGGACCAGCAGGCGGGCGGCGTCGAGGCGGCCCTGGGTGGCGGCTACGATGAGCGGCGTTTGGCCGTCGCGCGTGCGGGCGTTTACGTCCGCTCCATTGGCGATCAGCAACCGCATGGCTGGCACCTGCTCCGCCGCCACCGCGTCCATGAGGGGAGTGCGGCCTTCCTGGTCGCGAGCGTTGGGATCGGCGCCCTGTTTCAGCCGCACCTGGAGGAGCGCCACGTCGCCGCTTTGCGCGGCTTTGTGGAGATCGTCCTGGGCCAACGCCGGCGCGCATGCCAGAGCCAGCAGCGCGATGATTGCGTAACCTCTATGAAAGACATTCATGGCGTGTTCCTCGACCTGCACGATTTTACCACTGCGGGCTGCCGCCTCTGCTATCATCGCGGACTGGAGATTCCTTTATGCTTCGCTACTTCGCCATGCTGCTTGTCTCCGCCGCGTGGCTCAGCGCCGCCTCGGCCAATCAGCCTCCTGCCATGCTGAGCGACCCCGTGGATGTCAGCGGCGACTTCCACGATTTTGCCAACACCTACTTCCTGGCGGACAGCCTCTCGGGTTTCGATCCCGCCGCCGGAACGGGCACGCTCAACTGGCAGCGGAACCATCTCTACCCGCGCATCGCCTTCGACACCATGGAGGGCATGCTGCGTCCCTTCGGAGGCCTGACGTTTCCCGAGGCCGAGTACGCCGTCAACCCCGCGCTGCCGTTCTCGATCCAGTTCGTGTCGCCGCGCACGGTGCGCATCCGCGTGCGGACCGGCCTCGAAGCCAGGCCTCCGGCCGAGGAGCTGATGCTGGTAGGCGAACCGCCTACCGATCGTTCCTGGCAGATGGCGAAGATCGACGGCGGCTATAGCTACACCAGCTCGGCCGGCTCGGTGACCATCTACGAGAAGCCCTGGCACATCGAGTTCCGCGACGCGAAAGGCCGCCTGCTTACGCGCACCAACCACCCGGAGGACAACCGGCGGACGCAAGTGCCGGTGCTGCCGTTCTCCTTCATCCGGCGGCCCTCGGATTATTCGCGAAGTGTGGCGGCGGTGTTCTCGCTCTCGGCGGGCGAGAAGCTGTTCGGCTGCGGCGAGTCGTTCACTGAACTGAACAAGCGCGGGCAGAAGGTTGTGCTCTACGTGAATGACGCGCAGGGCCCCGAGAGCACGCGCATGTACAAGCCCATCCCGTTCTTCCTGAGCGACCGCGGCTACGGCATGTTCGTGCACACTTCCGCACCGGCCACCTTCGATTTCGGCGCGACGTACCAGGGCGCCACCGCCCTGGAGCTGGGCGACGACGAGCTGGACCTGTTTGTCTTCCTCGGCCAGCCGAAAGAGATTCTCGACGAGTACACGAACCTCACTGGGAAGGCCGCGATGCCGCCGCTGTGGAGCTTCGGACTTTGGATGAGCCGCATCACGTATTTCTCGGAAGACGAGGTGCGCGGCGTGGCAGCCAAGCTGCGCGAGGAGCGCCTGCCCGCCGACGTGATCCATATCGACACCGGCTGGTTCGAGCACGATTGGCGCTGCGACTACCAGTTCTCCCCCACCCGCTTCAAGGACCCGGCCAAGATGATCGCGGACCTGAAACAGCAGGGCCTGCACATCTCGCTCTGGCAATTGCCGTACTTCGTTCCGAAGAACCGGCTGTTCCCGGAGATCGTCGAGAAGGGTCTCTATGTCAAGGACGGCAAGGGCAACCTGCCGTTCGAGGACGCGGTGCTGGACTTCACGAATCCGGCGACGGTGAGGTGGTACCAGAGGAAGCTCACCGGCCTGCTCGAAATGGGCGTGGGCGCGATCAAGGTGGACTTCGGGGAGTCCGCGCCGTTCACCGGCGTCTACGCCAACGGGCGGACTGGTTTCTACGAGCACAACCTCTACCCACTCCGCTACAACAAGGCCGTGGCCGGCATCACCCGCGAAGTGAGCGGGGAGAATATCATATGGGCGCGGAGCGCGTGGGCCGGCAGCCAGCGTTACCCGCTGCACTGGGGCGGGGACGCGGCCACCACCGACATCGGCATGGCGGCGACGCTGCGAGGCGGCCTGTCGCTGGGTCTGAGCGGCTTCAGTTTCTGGAGCCACGACATCGGCGGTTTCGCGGGCCCCAGCCCCGAGGAACTGTACCGCCGGTGGCTGCCCTTCGGGATGCTGACCTCGCACAGCCGTTGCCATGGCGCTCCGCCCAAGGAGCCCTGGCTGATCGGTGCCGCATTCACCGACGACTTCCGGCGCGCGGACGAGATGAAGTACAGGCTGATGCCTTACGTCTACGCGCAGGCCAAGGATTCGAGCGAGCGCGGTCTGCCGATGCTGCGCTCTCTCTTCATCGAGTTCCCGGAAGACGCCGGTTCGTGGACCGTCGAGGACGAATACCTGTTCGGCTCCCAGATCCTGGTGGCGCCGCTGTTCGAATCGGGCTCGACGGGCCGCGACGTCTATCTGCCGCCGGGCCAGTGGATCGACTACCAGACCGATCGGGTCTATGCGGCCGGGTGGCATCGCATCGAGGCCGGCAGGATTCCGGTGGTGATGCTGGTGCGCGACGGCGCGGCGATCCCGCACGTTGCGCTGGCGCAATCGACGATGCAGATGGATTGGTCGAAGCTTGACTTGGTGGTCTTCGCTGCGGGCGCGGAGAAGGCCGAGGGGCTGGTGTGCCTGCCTTCGGACCGCGTGCTGCGGAAGGTGTCACTGGCCAAGAAGGGCGGGGCATTCGTGGCGGCGGAAGACGCGCTGGGCGGCAAGGCGGCGGTGACGGTGAAGCTGTACAGCGATTCGAGGTGAGTGGGGCGGGGGATCGTGAAGCTACTCATCTTTTCGGACATCCACGGCGACTACGCGGCGCTCGAACGGCACATGGACGCCGAGGCCGACTATTACTTCGCGGCGGGCGATCTGAGCAATTGGGGCCGGGGCCTGGATCGGTGCGGCGAGATTCTCGCCCGCCGCGCCGGCCGCGTTTACCTGCTGCCGGGCAACCATGAATCGGAGCGCCAGACGGCGGACCTCGCCGCCCGCTACGGCCTCATCGATTTTCACGGCCAGAGCTTCGAAGCGGGCGGATATCGCATCGCCGGCCTGGGCTGCTCGACGCCCACTCCGTTCAACACGCCGGGCGAGTACAGCGAAGAAGAGATGGCGCGGCGCCTGGCGCCCTTCGCGGGCCTGAAACCGCTGCTGCTGATCTGCCATTGCCCGCCGCTCGGCACGGACCTCGACCGCGTCCACAAGGGCATGCACGCCGGCAGCAGCGCCGTGCGCGAGTTCATCGAGAAGCAGCGGCCGGCCGCGTTTTTCTGCGGCCACATCCATGAGGCCGAAGGCGTCCGGATGCGGCTGGGCGACACCCGTTGCTTCAACGCCGGCAAACGGGGCGTTCTGCTCGACTCTGATACACTGAGATTGTCATGAACGAGGAACTCGAACGGGAATACTCCACGCTCCGCCAGCAAGCCGAGGCTGTGCGGAGCTATCTTTGACGCCCCCAAACGGAAATCCCAGCTAGCCAAGATTGAAGAGCGCGTCTCCGCCCCCGCATTCTGGACCCAGCCGGACCAGCACCTGCTGCGCGAGCGCAAGCGGCTCGAAGAGACGCTGGCCGACGACGCCCAGGTTGCGCTCACGATGTCCGACCTCGAAACGCTGTTCGAGCTGCAGCGCGAAGGCGAGGACGTCGGCGGCGAGATCCGGCAGGAGCTGCACAAGTTCTCCGAGCGCCTCGACAAGCTCGAAACCGAGATGCTGCTCGCGGGCGAGAACGATTTCCGCAGCGCCATCGTCGAAATCCATCCCGGCGCGGGCGGCACCGAGAGCCAGGACTGGGCGGAAATGCTGCTGCGCATGTACCTGCGCTGGGCCGAGCGCATGCGCTTCCCCAGCGTGATCACCGACCGCCAGGAGGGCGAGGGCGCCGGCATCAAGTCCGTCACGTTCGAGGTGAACGGGGAGAACGCCTACGGGCTGCTGCAATCCGAAGTGGGCGTGCACCGGCTGGTGCGGATTTCGCCCTACGACGCCAACGCGCGCCGCCACACTTCCTTCGCCTCGGTCTACGTCTACCCGCAGGTGGACGACGAGATCAAAATCGAAATCAGGCCCGAGGATCTGCGCGTGGATACGTTCCGCTCCGGCGGCGCGGGCGGGCAGCACGTCAACCGCACGGATTCGGCGGTGCGCATGGTGCACCTGCCCACCAACATCGTGGTGCAGTGCCAGAACGAACGCTCGCAGCACAAGAACCGCGACATGGCGCTCAAACAGCTTCGCGCGCGGCTGTACGAGCACGAGCTGGCGAAGAAACACGCCGCGGACCAGAAGATCGAGGACAGCAAGGCCGCGATCAACTTCGGCAGCCAGATCCGCAGCTACGTGCTGGCGCCGTACCGCCTGATCAAGGACCACCGCACCAAGTTCGGCATCGGCGACGTCGACCGCATTCTGGACGGGGACATCGAGCCTTTCATGCATGCTTTCCTGGTGTGGAAGCGCACCGGAAGAATCGCCGGCGCCGACGGCAAGGAAGACTTGCCCGAGTCGTGATCTCGCCAGAGCAGATCCAGACCGCCGCGGAGCTGATCCGCCAGGGAAGGCTGGTGGCCTTTCCCACCGAGACCGTCTATGGGCTAGGCGCCAACGCGCTCGACCCGGCGGCGGTGGCGCGGATCTACGAAGCGAAGGGACGGCCGGCGGCCAGCCCGCTGATCGTCCACGTAGCTTCCATTGAAATGGCGCGCGAGGTAGCGGCGGCGTGGCCCGAGAGGGCCGAGACGCTGGCGAAGCGCTACTGGCCGGGCCCGCTCACGCTGGTGCTGCCGAAGCAGCCCCACGTGCCCGACATCGTGACGGCGGGACTGGCGACCGTGGGCATCCGCGTTCCCGCCCACCCGGTGGCGCTGGCGCTCATTCGCGCTGCGGGGGTTCCCATCGCCGCACCGAGCGCTAACCGCTTCAGCGGCTTGTCTCCCACCACCGCCGCGCACGTGCGGGATAGCCTGGGCGGGGCCGTGGACCTCATTCTGGACGGCGGTCCGACCGATGTAGGGATTGAATCGACGGTGCTGTCGCTGGCCGGTCCGCGGCCCGTGTTGCTGCGGCCGGGTATGGTGTCCCAGAAGGAGATCGAAGAGCGGATCGGCCCGGTCGAGGTCGCGCCCGCTGCCGGCGCCGGCCCGCATCGCTCGCCGGGAATGCATCGCAAGCACTACAGCCCCAAGACGCGGCTGCTCTTGGTCAAAGGAGGAGCCGTGCCCGGCCGGGGGAAGGGGGGATACGCCGGCCTGTGCTCCGAACCGGCCGGGCCCGTCGCGCGGCTGGTCTGGATGCCTCCCGATCCCGCGATGTACGCCACCGTGCTCTATGAGACGCTGCACCGGCTGGACGGCGAGGGGCTGGATTGGATCGCGGTGGAGCGGCCGCCGGAGCGGCCCGAATGGGCTGCGATCCTGGATCGTCTCGAGCGCGCGTCGAATTAGCGCTCGCATTTAGCCGCCTTCATCTCCTTTTCTTATCCTGCGATCCGGACATAGCATTTCCGTGCCGATATAGCATCTGTGAGCACATCGCTGGCATCGGCGGCTGGTGCGCAGAGGCCCTGGGTTCTAAGGAACCTGCATCCTCTGCCCGTGGTCGCCGTACGGTTGATGCGGATGGTCTCGACGGACGACGTAGTGTTCCGCCGCGTGTCCGAGCTGATTCGAGTGGATTCGGCCTTTTCGGCGGAAGTGCTGAGGGTGGCCAATTCGCCCCTCCTGGGATGCCGGCAGGAAGTGCGCGGCATTCTCAACGCGCTGGCCATTCTCGGATTGGACCGCCTGAAAGGCCTGGTCATGACCGTGGCGCTGCGGAATTTCCTGTCCTCCACTCTTGAGGTCCCGGTCCTGCTGCGTTGCTGGCGCCACTCGCTGGCGTGCGCCCTGCTCTCCGAACTCCTGGCCGAGGCCTGCTGGCTCGACAAGGATCCGTGTTACACCGCGGGCCTTCTGCACGACATGGGCCGGCTCTCCCTGCTGGAGACCTACCCCGGAGAGTATGCCGGCCTGCTCGAAACCGTCGACGGGGACCAGGGGAACGCCGCCAGTCTGATGGAGTACGAGCGCGAGATGTTCGATGCCGATCACTGCCAGATCGGCCGCTGGCTGGCGGAGGACTGGGGACTCCCTGCCGACCTGCAAGAGATCATCGGCGGGCACCACGAACCACCGGAAAACGGGCGCCTCGACCAGCGTGTGGTCATCCATGTCTCCTGCCGGCTCGCGGACATGCTCGGTTTCCAGGCCGCCGGACCGGCCGCGCTCGATAGTCTGGAAGACTTGAGGAGCGAATTCCCACAGTGCGGCTGGGATCGCCTTAAATCCGATCGCGAATTGCTGCTGGCGGTGGCGGGGAAGATCAACGCTCTCGAGTGCAGCTTGTTTGCGTCATGACCGGGCTACGCTCCGGCCAGGCCCAGATCCGCGGCACTCTCCCGCATGGCCCGCACGCAGAAGTCGATGTGCTCGTCCAGGTCGATCGCCAAGCCTTGGGCGCCCTCGAGGATGTCCTCGCGGCTGACCGAGCGGGCGAACGCCTTGTCTTTCATCTTCTTACGGACCGACTTCGCCTCAAGGTCGGCCAGGCTGCGGCTCGGCCTGACGAGTGCCACGGCGGTGATGAAGCCGGCCAGCTCGTCGCAGGCAAACAGCGTTTTCTCGAGCGGAGTCTGCCGGCCGACGCCGCTGTAGCGGGCGTGCGAAAGCACGGCGCGGCGGATCTCCTCGCTGACGCCGCGGGCGGCGAGGATCGGCTCGCCCTTGAGCGGGTGGTCGGGCGCTTCGGGATGGATCTCCCAGTCGAAATCGTGCAGCAGGGCGGTGGCGCGCCATTTTTCCTCGTCCTCGCCGAACTTGCGGGCGTATGCGGCCAGGCAGGCTTCTACCGCCAACGCGTGCTTGCGCAGGTTCTCCGACTTTGTGAACTCGCACAGAATGTGCCAGGCTTCTTCCCGCGTCATGTCTTTCAGAATACTGCAAGGGCGAGGGTTAGGCGGTGGCCTGCCGTGCTATATTGATGGGAGTCGTCCGTGGGCCTGTGGCGCAGTTGGGAGCGCGCTTCCATGGCATGGAAGAGGTCGTGAGTTCGAATCTCACCAGGTCCACCATTCCCAATCCCGGGCTCTACGCCAACAACGGGGGCAGGAGCCCAATCCCATCTCAGTTAACCACATAAGACCTTCACTCGGAGCCTATAGTTTTCGAAGTTGCGGAAGCCGTAAGCCTGTCTGCTGATCAGCTCCATCTTGTTGTGGAATCCCTCGGTGATCCCGCTGTTGCGGGTGAGCGCCACATGGCGGCGATCTCCTCCCGCCAGGCGTGGAGATTCTCGCCGAGCTGGACCAGTTGCGGCAGGCCGGCCTGGCGCAGTTCCGCGATGGCGCGCAGGAAGCGGTGCCAGAGGGCGTCGAATTGCCGCCTTGGCTTGCGGAGGACGGAGGCATCGTTCATACTCCGAGCATGACAGTCAAAAATGCGGCATTGCTGGCTCTGATCGGAACGATCCTCGTAACGGCGCTTCTGGTGTTTGATTTGATTCGCAACGTGCTGAACGTTGCGCAAGGGCTGGTTCCCGCGGTGGCGCTGTTCTCGTCGCTCATCTATGCGTTTGGCGCCTTCAGCGTGGCTGTGTTCTTTTTCGTTTTCCACAAAGCGCAAAGTTGAGGCGGGAAGCCGCCGCTGTTGTCGTGGACAGCACATTCGGGAGAACCTGCACCCATGCCTGACCAACCCGTCGAAAAGCGCTTTCCCTGCCCCGGATGCTCAGCCGAGATGCAGTTCGATCCGGCTTCGGAGCAGCTCAAGTGCCCATTCTGCGGCCAGACCGCGCCGGCGCCGTTCTCCGCGGGCCCGGTCGCGCCGCACCCGCTCGAGGCAGCGCTGGCCGCGGCGCCTCAGGCGGCACTCAGCAGCCAGGCGCTCCAGGTCACCTGCCAGGGATGCGGCAGCGCGGTGGTCTTCGAGCCCCCCGAGGTCGCTGGCGTGTGCCCGTTCTGCGGAAGCCCCATCGTGGCCGAACCGAAGACCGCGGACCCCTTGATTGCGCCGGATGCCGTGCTGGTCTTCAAGCTGGCCAAAACGGCCGCCCAGGAATCCGTGACCAAATGGCTCGCCAGCCGCTGGTTCGCACCGAACGCTCTGAAGCGCATGGCGCACCCGGAGCACGGCATCAGCGGCGTCTACCTTCCCTTCTGGTCTTACTCCACCGACACGCGCACCGCTTACCGGGGCGAGCGCGGCGAATACTATTACGTGACCGAGGATTACGAGGATACGGACGGCCAGGGCCACACCGTACATCGCACGCGCCAGGTTCGCCACACGCGCTGGTACCCGGCTTCGGGAGAAGTCGCCCGCCGATTCGAGGACGAACTGATCAGCGCGACGCGCGCCGTGGTGGAGTCGCATCTGAATGCGCTCCAGCCATGGGACCTGAGCGCGCTACGCCCTTACGATCCCGCGTACCTGGCGGGCTTCAAGGCGCAACGCTATCAGCTCGATCTCGCCGGCGGCTTTGACGCGGCCAAGCAGGTGATGGCCGTCCGCATCGAGCAGGACGCCGCAGCCGATATCGGCGGCGATGAGCAGCGCGTCGAAGAAGTGAAGACCGAATACGCCAACTCTACATTCCGCCATCTGCTGCTGCCGGTCTGGGTGGGCGCGTACCGGTTTGGCGGCAAAGTCTATCAACTGGCGGTGAACGCGCGCGCCGGCTCAGTTCACGGCGACCGGCCCTGGAGCGTCTGGAAGATCGGCGCGCTGGTTCTGGCGGTGCTGGCGCTGCTGCTGCTGGCGGCCTTACTACTGGGGCAGCACTGATCGGGCGATCTCCATGCCGAGTCCCGCTGCGAACGCGGAGAGATCCTGGAAGGCCTTCTGGTCCTGATCCCCGCTTCCGGACCACCGGAACCTGCTCCCTTGCGGGAACTGCCGCAGCTTGTCCTTGGCGGCTTGCAGTGAGTCGGTGTGATACTGCACAATCTAGAACTGGCCCTGCTCGAAGGGGATGAACCGGATCTCCCAAGGCCGTGTCTGCCAGGCCCTGAGGAACGCTTTCGCTTCCTGGCGCTGCCGCCGCCCCACGCTCAGTGCGATCAGACGGCGCAGCTTGGCGTCACTGGTCAGCCAGGCCTGCCCGCCCGCTAGAGCGGTCATCAGGTTCGAACCCACGCCAGCCTCACGGAGGAGACCTGCGGTTTGGCCCGGAGTATTGCGCAGCTCGGCCTCATGTCCCGCCCATCGCCGGCTCCAGGCGACGAAGCGTGCCCATACAGCCCCCTCGGCCGCGGCCGACCCGCGTTGCGCCAAGTATGCCGCGGCGTCATCGACGACCTCGGGATCGGGATCGTCGAGCGCCGGAACCGCGATCTCCTCGATCAGCGAATCGTTCTGCAGATTGCCCACTTGTGTGAGCAGGGAGTGGTTGCAGGCACTAAACGCTTCGCCCCGCGCCGCAATAGCGTCTTGGAGCAAGGACCGCGCCTTGGGAGGGTCCTGCTTCAGCAGGTAAGCCAGCAGAGGCGCCTGAATGTCACAGGCGAGCTTGCCGATCCGCCCGTCCAGGTAGCTGGTTACTTGCGACTCCAAGGCCCGGCTAGCGTAGCGATGAATCAAGGACGCGAGATTGTCGCTCGCGTTGAAATCCCGTGAATCACGCAGCAGATGTTCCGCCAGGGGTTGATCGGCTTCCTGCAGTTCCTTGTCCGGCAGGATGCCGAGCACGGAGGCGCCGAACCTGGGGTGGGGCCGCAGAATCTCCTCCAGAATCGCCGCGCGTGCTGCCTCGGGCTCCATTTCGTACCAGTGCTGCAAGGCCGCCGCGCTTGCATTATTGAACCGGTACGCCTTCATCTCGCTTAGTTGGGGAAACTCCTTATAGCGCCGGGCCACTGTGCGAAGTGACGGCAGTATGGCCTCATGGTCCAGGTCTTTCCACCGATCCCGCAGCACTTCCGCCTGCTTTTCGACGGGGAGCTGTTCGAACGTGGCGACCAGCACCTCCGTGGCTTTCCGCCGCAGCTCTGGAGACACTCCGCCTTCCGCCAGCGTATCCGCGCTCACGGCCAGCGCTCCATTCCGTTTCGTTGCGAGGACGGCCGCAAGTTCCTGCCGGAAGCGGGTCTCGAGTGCGTCGCGCTGCGCCGGCACGTCGCCTGTCGCGTGCGCCGGCAGGGCGGCAATCGCCATCGTACTCAGGAACTGGTCGCTGATGGGAAAGTCCGGATCCCTCAGAAGGCTTCTCATTTCTTCCAAAGCGGCTTCGCGCGCGGGCGAACCGGCAATTCCAAGGACGTAGTCCCAGCTCAGATCGGGCTCATTCAGGCGATCGGCCATTTCGCGGGCGGCCGCGGGAGTGCCCAGGTAGCGGAGGGCTTTTATGGCCTCTTTGCGTTGGTCAGCCTCCTTCGGGCCGTCGAGCGCCGCCACTGCACTTTGCAGCGTTTGACCCTGCCATTCCGGCGTCGCGGGCGCGATGGTCAGCAGAAGCTCATTCGAGGCGACACGGATTCCGCCGCGCCCGAAGAACTGGTGGCTCAGGCGCGACACGCGTCCGGACGTAACCGTGACGCGGTACTGGCCGGGCCTGGCGAATTGCACCCACTCGTTCAACTGGAGATGAATGACGGTCGGCTTGGCGGACAGCACGTCGAAGCCTCTTAGCCCTCCCCCGATGAATCCGCTCCAGGAATGAAAATAGAGCTCCAGCGGATCCTCCCAGCCCGCCGCCGGTTTGATCGCGAAGGTCTCGGCATTGAGCCTGCCGCTCCGGTCGTAGGTCGCCATGTCGATCTGATAGGCCTTCGGCTTGGCGCTGGTGAATGACAACTCCAGCTCGATGACCTGGCCAACTTGGAATGTCGATTCGTTGCCGCGCGTGTGGACTGTCAGGTTGACATCGGCTGTAGCAGGCCGGTCGGATTCGGCCAATGCCAACGCGGGCACTAGCAGGAGCGCCATCGGAATGCTTCGCACTGTTTCCGCTCCTCCGGGAGTTGGAGTTACGATTGTACGCCATAGCGGTGTCCGGAGTTCCAGACGCATTGAACCCTCACAATCGCAGCAACTCTGGCCCGGCGCCGGGGTTTATGCCTGCGGGGAGTGAATCGCATGGCGCACCGGTTCCTGAAGGCAGCTTGCATCCTGATCTTGATAGGCTGGGGCGTCCGGCCCTCGCTTGCACAGACCGCGCCGTGTTCGACGGCGCCGTCCGCTTTTGCCGCAACCTGCGCCGAGCTGGCAGGCGATCTCAACAGTTTTGACGCCACCGTCAGCTCGCAGTGGAACGGTTCGCTTTCCCCCGTCGCGTTTGGAGCCGAGCTCCTCAACGCCAACTGCAATCGCGGCCTGGCGACGCTGCTGGCGCCGAATACGCTGGATGGCGTGAAAACGCAACTGGACGACCTGGCCCAGGTCGGCGTGCAGTCGGTCACCATCGCGGTGAGCTTCCCGATCCTCTACCAGCCCTTCTACCAGTACAACCACGACCCGCAGGATTACGCCACGGTCCTCGGCTTCTATCAGAGCGTGATGGCGGAGGTGCGCAGCCGCGGCATGAAAGTCGTGATTGAATCGAGTGTGATGTTTCCCGACTATGCCACGGACCTTCCGCTCACCGCCTATTACGCGACGCTGTCGGGGGCCGAAGTCACGGCCGGGCGCGGGCAGGTGGCCCAGACCATCGCCCTGTCGCTCGCTCCCGACTGGCTGAACATCGGCTCGGAGCCGGATACGCAGGCGGCGCTGCTGGGGCTGACCGCCCAATACACTCCGCAGCAGTGGGCCACGGAGATCTCGACCATCCTGGCGCAACTGCGTGCCGCCGGAGTCTCCGGCAAGCCGCTGATCGGAGCCGGCATTGGCACCTGGCAGACCAACGGGACCGCGTACCTCGAGGCCCTGACGGCCACCGGACTCGATTACATCGACCTGCACATCTACACCGTGAATTTGGGCTTCCTCTCCGATGTCATCGCTTACCTGGACATGGCCCACGCGGCCGGAAAAGGCGCGGCGCTCTCGGAGGCCTGGATACGGAAGCTGACCGATGCCCAACTACAGGGGTTGAGCGATTGGGGCATCGAGCAGCAAATCAGCAACAACACCACGCTCTCCTGGGACACCTTCAGCTTCTGGTCCGCGCTCGATTCCCAGTTCCTGGGCGAACTTGTGAAACTCGCCTATTGGAAGGACCTGTACTACATCTCTCCCTTCCAGATCGAGTTCTTCTTCTCTTATCTGGACTACAACCAGGTCGGCAGCCTGAGCCCGAGCCAGATCCTGGACGACGAGGTTACGGCGGCCTCGACCGCCATGCAGAGTGGAACGCTGAGCGCCACCGGCCAGGCGTATGCGGCGGACATCGCGCCTTGCACTTATTCCGTCGACCCCACCGGCGCGACTATACCCAGCGCCGGCGGCGGCGCGAGCCTCTCGGTCGGCGCCGGGCCGTTCTGTTCTTGGAGGGTCTCGGGTCTACCGGCCTGGATCACCGGCAACACCGGCGGCATGGGTCCTGGGACCGCCAGCCTGTCTGTGGCCGCCAATCCGGGCGCAGCGCGCTCCGCTACGATCTCTATCGCTGGCGTGCCAGTGGGCATCACGCAGGAAGGCGCCCCCTGCACCTATGCACTCAACTCCCCCGCCGAGGCGTTCCCGGCGGCCGGGGGCGCGGGCTCGGTGAATGTCCTCACCGGATCGGGCTGCGGCTGGTCCGTCTCCAACGCGCTCGGATGGGTCGCCATTAACGGGCCCGTTTCGGGAGTGGGCAGCGGCGCTGTGAGCTACTCCGTCGTTCCCAACACCGGAGACGCCCGCTCGGGCGCGCTGACCATCGCAGGCCTTCCTTTCACCGTCCAGCAGATCGGCGCTTCGGTGGCCGGCCTGTTCTTCGTGCCCGTCACTCCCTGCCGCGTCGCCGATACGCGCGGGCCCGCCGGGCCCTTCGGAGGTCCCGCCATCACCGGCGGCTCCACGCGCTCGTTTGCGATTCCGGAGAGCGTGTGTGGAATCCCGGCCACCGCGCAGGCGTACTCGCTGAACGTAACGGTGGTGCCGCAGGGCCCGCTTTACTACCTGACTCTGTGGCCCTCCGGTCAGGGTCAGCCGCTGGTCTCCACGTTGAACTCCTGGGAGGGCAACGTGGTGGCGAACGCCGCGGTTGTGCCCGCCGGATCCAACGGGGCCGTCAGCGTTTTCGTCAGCAATACCGCGGACGCGATTCTCGATGTCAACGGGTATTTCGATTCGTCGGGGAGCGCCTTCTATCCCGCCGCGCCGTGCCGCGTGGCGGACACTCGAGGTCCGGCGGGCCCGTTCGGCGGGCCTTCCATGGCCGCGGGCGAGACACGGGACTTTGCCGTTCCTTCGAGCGCGTGCAACATCCCTGCCTACGCAACCGCCTACTCAATGAACGTCACCGTGGTCCCCGACGGCTTCCTCGGTTTCCTTACGGTCTGGCCGGCCGGACTGTCGCAGCCCACCGTCTCGACCTTGAATTCCTGGGAGGGCCAGGTGGTGGCGAACGCCGCCATTGTTCCGGCGGGAATCAACGGCTCCATTTCGGTCTACGTCACCGACGCAACCGACCTGGTCCTGGACATCGATGGCGCCTTCGGCCCGCCTGCCGGCCCGGGCGCACTGCGCTTCTACCCGGTCGCGCCGTGCCGGGTCGCCGACACGCGCAATCCGGACGGTCCCTTCGGCGGCCCGATTCTGGCGGCCTCGAGCACGCGCTCCTTCGCCATTTCCTCGAGCGGCTGTGGCGTTCCCAACACGGCGGCGGCGTATTCGCTGAACGTGACGGTGGTGCCTGCCGGGCCGCTCTCCTACTTGACGGCGTGGCCGGCGGGCTCGCCGCAGCCGCTGGTTTCCACGCTGAACTCATGGGACGGCTCGGTGGTGGCGAACGCCGCCATCGTTCCCGCCGGCCAGGGTGGCGCCATCAGTATCTTTGTCACGGACCCCACGCACCTGGTGCTCGATATAAACGGATACTTTGCTCCGTAGGTGGCCCGGCGCGGTCATTGCGCCGCCCCGGCCCGCGGGTGTATTCTGCGCCTAGAAGGAGGGGCCGAGTATGTCAAGTTTCCTCGTTGAAGCTGCGTACACATCCGAGGCGTGGGGAATCCTGGTGAAGAACCCCCAGGACCGGTTCCAGGTGGTGCAAGCAACCGTCGAGAAGTTGGGCGGCAAGATCGAGCGGTCATGGCTGTCCTTTGGCGACTACGACGTGGTGGTGATCGTGGATTTGCCAGACAGCGTCAGCGCGGCGGCGTTCGCGATGGCCATCTCCGCGGGCGGTTCCTGCAGGGCCGTCAAGACGACGCCGTTGCTTACGGTTCAAGAAGGAATGGAGGCCATGAAGAAGGCCGCCGCCTCCGGCTACAAGCCCGTCGTCCAGACTCAGACGGCCCGATAGAGTGGCGCCATGGGGCCGGCTCCCGTATTGAAAAACCGGATCGGCCCCATAAATTAAATCGGTTTCCCTTTCCCCCAGTCTTGCGCCACCATGAAGATGCGCCCCTATGTACTTCTCGTCCTACGATACGCAAGGCTTCTACGACGAGATGTTCGACTGCGCCGGCAAGCCCCGGCCCCATGCCCGCCTCCTGGTCGAAACCGTCGAGTCCCTCTCCGACGGCCATCTGCTGCGCTACAAACATGCCGCGGAGCGCCTGCTGCTGCAGATGGGCATCACCTTCAACGTCTATGGCGATTCCGCCGGCAAGGAAAGGATCTTCCCTTTCGACCTCATCCCGCGCATCGTGCCGGCCGGCGAATGGGAGCATATCGAGCGCGGCCTCAAGCAGCGCGTTCACGCCCTCAACGCGTTCATCGACGACATCTATCACGACCAGAAGATCCTTCGGGACGGCGTCATTCCCCGCGACGTGGTGCTCTCGGCGGTCTCCTACCGGAAGCAGTGTCACGGCCTGAATCCGCCCTGGCGCGTGTGGTGCCACGTGACCGGAACGGACCTGGTTCGCGATCGCGACGGCGTGTATTACGTCCTGGAGGACAATCTCCGCGTGCCCTCCGGAGTGTCTTACGTGCTCGAAAATCGCGAGGTGCTGAAGACCATTTTCCCGGCGGTCTTCGAGGGGCTTTCGGTCCGGCCGGTCAACGACTACCCCAGCCATCTGCTCGAGATGCTGGAATCCATCGCGCCCGGCGCTCCCGCCAACCCGAGCGTGGTGCTGCTCACCCCCGGCATTTACAATTCCGCCTATTTCGAGCACAGTTTCCTGGCGCAGCAGATGGGCGTGCAACTGGTGGAGGGCCGCGATCTGCTGGTGGACGGAGGCCGCGTCTTCATGCGCACCACCAAGGGTCTGGAGCGGGTGGACGTGATCTACCGGCGCATCGACGACGATTTTCTCGACCCGGAAGCGTTCCGCGCCGACTCCCAGCTCGGCGTCGCCGGCCTGATGGAAGCTTACAGGGACGGACGCGTGGCGCTCGCCAACGCGCCCGGAAACGGCGTGGCCGACGACAAGGTGATTTACGCCTACGTTCCCGAGATCATCCGCTATTACGAGGACGCCGACGCGATTCTTCCCAACGTTCCCACCTACCTCTGCTGGCGGGACAGCGATCGCGCGTACGTGCTGGAGCACCTCGGCGAGCTGGTCGTGAAATCGGCCAACGAATCCGGCGGCTATGGAATGCTGGTGGGTCCGCATTCCACCACCAAGCAGCAGGAAGAGTTCGCGGAAAAGATCCAGGCCAATCCGCGCAATTACATTGCCCAGCCGACCTTGGCGCTTTCGCGCGTGCCCACCATCGTGGGCGACCATTTCGAGGGCCGGCACGTGGATCTGCGTCCGTACATTCTTTGCGGGAAAGACATCTACGTGCTGCCCGGCGGGTTGACGCGGGTGGCCATGACCAAAGGCTCCTTGGTGGTGAATTCCTCGCAGGGAGGCGGCAGCAAGGACACCTGGGTGCAGGCCCAGGCGCCCGCGGCCGAGGAAGGACAGCAGCAACAATGACGGCCGCGCGACCCAAGCCTCTTCTCAGCCGCGTTGCCGACGCCGTCTACTGGATGGGGCGGTATACCGAGCGCGCCGAGAATGTGGCGCGCTTCATCGGCGTGAACCACAACCTGATGCTCGACTCGCCGCGCGGGGCTGGAGACCAGTGGCAGCCCGTCGTCGACACCAGCGGCGACCGCGCCGCCTTCCTCAAGCGCTACGGGACGGCTACCAAGGAAAACGTGGTCCGCTTCCTGGCGTTCGATGCGGAGAATCCCAACTCCATCTGTTCCTGCGTGCTGGCCGCCCGCGAGAACGCGCGCTCCGTTCGCGACACCATCTCCAGCGAGATGTGGGAGCAGATCAACACGCTCCACCTGCTGATCTCGGAAGAGAGCCGCAAACCGCTGCCCGCGGCGCTGCCGGAATTCTGCCACCAGGTGCGCATGGCCTGTCATTTATTTCAGGGCATCACCCATGCGACCATGTCCCACAACGAGGCCTGGCACTTCATCCGGGTGGGCGGCATGCTGGAGCGCGCGGACAAGACCACTCGCATGCTGGACGTGAAGTACTTCGTCCTGCTGCCTTCCGTGAGCGACATCGGCACGCCCTACGACGACATCCAATGGGCCGCGGTCCTCAAGTCGGTCAGCGGTTTCGAGATGTACCGCAAGCGGTTCGGCCGCATTTCCCCCGACCGCATCGTGGAGTTTCTGCTTCTGGACGGCGAGTTTCCCCGCGCCGTGCGCTACTGCATCGGACTGGCGGACGCGTCGCTCCACTCCATCACGGGGACGCGCCCGGGGGCCTTCTCCTGCGCTTCCGAGCAGCGCATCGGAATGCTGCGCTCCGAGCTGGACTATGCGCAGGTGGAGGCCATTCTAAAGGCGGGGCTGCACGAGTTCTTCGACGCCCTACAGACGAGAATGAACGCAATCGATGAATGCATCCTGGGCGACTTCTTCGCCCGGAGGCCTCATTCGGCCGGCACCGCCGCATGACATCATGAAACTATGACCTTCTGCCTGGGGATCACCGTCGATCAAGGCCTGGTTGCCATTGCGGATGCGCGCGTGGTGGCCGGCAACGAAACGCTGGTTGCCAAGAAGACCGCCAGTTACCAGGGCCCGGGATTCGCGTTCTTCGTGATGAATTCCGGCCTGCGTTCCCTGCGGGACAAGATCCTGCTGTATTTCGAGGAGGCGTTTGCGCGCGAGTCGGCGGCGCGCGACCGGCTGTACAAGGTGGTGAATCTGTACGCGCAGCAGGTTCGACGCGTGGCCACGGAAGACGCCGCCGCGCTCGAACGCGCCGAGCTGAAGTTCAACGCGTATTCGCTGATCGGCGGCCAGATGGCCGGTGATTCGGCTCACCGGCTTTTTCTGATTTACCCCGAGGGAAACTGGGTCGAAGTGGGCCCCGACACGCCGTACCAGATTATCGGCGCGTCGGGATTCGGCAAGCCCATCCTCGAGCGCTCCCTGACGCGAGCCGACTCCATGCTGTACGCCTTCAAGGTCGGGCTGCTGGCCTTCGACGCGACGCGGCTGTGCGCGGCCGACGTGGGCTTCCCCATGGACGTGATCCTCTACTCGAAAGGAAGTTTTGCGCTGGTCGAGCAGCGCTACGACCGCGACGACTTGCGCGAGATCTCCGCCTGGTGGCAGGAGCGCATGCGGCGCGCTGTTCACGAGCTGCCTTCGGAGTGGATCGAGGCGGCGTTCTCCAAGCTCACGCGCGACGAACTGCCGGCATGAGAATAGCGGTCACGCATTCCACGCTGTACCGCTACCGGGCCCCGGTGTACCCGGAGCCGCACACCTTCCGTTTGCGGCCGCGCGAGGATGGCGCCCAGCACCTCCTCCGATACGCGCTCGAGATCTCGCCGGATCCTGCGGGCCGCACCGAGTGCCTCGATCAGGACGGCAACGTAGTCGTGGAGACGTGGTTCAGTCGTCTGCTGCCGGAACTGTCGGTGCGGAGTTCCTTCCAGGTCGAAACGCGGCGCGAGAACCCGTTCGACTATGTGCCCAACGGCCCGCCCGCGGCGTATCCCGAACCTCTGCGTTCGGCGCTGGCCCCCTATCGGGACGCGGGGAGCGTGGCTGCGTCCGTGGGCGAGTTTGTCCGGGAGATCGGGGAAGCGGAAACGCTGCCCTTTCTGACCGCTCTGAACCGGCGCTTATTCGAAGCGTTTCGCCATGTGATCCGCGATGACGGGCCGGCGAACCCGCCGGAGGTCACCCTGCGCGAGCGGGAAGGAACCTGCCGGGATCTCGCGGTGTTGTTCTGCTCGGCTTGTCGAAGCGTGGGCATCGCGGCGCGTTTCGTAAGCGGGTACGAGAGCGGCGCCGTCTTCGATACGCAGGCCCAGATGCATGCCTGGGCGGAAGTGTATCTGATGGGCGGAGGCTGGCGAGGCTACGATCCATCCCAAGGGCTCGCGGTTTCCACCGGTCACGTGGCCGTGGCGGCGGCCGCCGATCCGCGTCTCGCGGCTCCCATCTCGGGATCGTACCGTGGCGCCGCGGCGTCCGACATCACCTTTGCGATTTCGATGCAGGTTGAAGAGTAGCCCGGTCCATGGCGGTGCCAAGCCGTCGGCTATACTCATCAGTAGAAGGGAATTCTCGAGGAGGGGTACCCATGAACCATATTGGACTCGCGGCCGTCTTTGTGTTGGCAGCCGCATCGCTGTTCGCAGCCGACGCCGTCCCGCCGGTGGGCCAGCCGGCGCCCGGATTCACGCTGCCGTCCCAGGATGGGAGCAAGATCGCCCTGAACGATCTGCGGGGCAAGTGGGTGGTGCTGTACTTCTATCCCCGGGACAACACGCCCGGCTGCACCATCGAAGCGCACAACTTCCAGCGCGATCTTTCCAAGTACGAGCAACTCAACGCCATGATCGTCGGCGTCAGCGTGGATTCCACGGACAGCCACCAGGACTTCTGCGCCAAGCAGGGGCTGACTTTCAAGCTGCTGGCCGACACGGAGAAGAAGGTGTCGGACCAGTACGGTTCGCTTCGCGCCAATGGAATGGCGGCGCGCAACACCTTCCTGATCGATCCGGACGGTAAGCTGGCCAAGGTGTGGACCGGCGTCGATCCTTCGCACCACAGCGAGGAAGTGCTGGCGGCGATCGGCGCGGCGGCGGGGAAGTAGCCGGGTTATCCTAGCTTCTTCATCAGCCAGGCCATGTTGCGGCCGAGGGTCCGCATGGTCTCGATCCCCTCGGTGTCGCTTTCGACGTCGCCGATTTCGCGGCCGATGGCGATGTTCCAGTAGGAGGAGCCGGGCACGATCATCTCGCTGATCAGGAAGAAGTGATTCAAGGCGTCGAAGGCGTGGATGGCCCCCGCCCTGCGCACGGCTACCACTGACGCGCCGGCCTTGCGCCGGAACATGCCGCCGTTGGCTTTGGCGACCAGGCAGGCGCGGTCGATCAGCCCTTTGATTTCTGGCGAAATGTCGGCGACATAAGTCGGAGAGCCGAGGAGAATTCCGTCGGCGGCCTCCATTTTGGCGATGCATTCGTTGCCGAAATCGTCCTTTTGCGCGCAACGGCGATCCTTTCTCTTGGAGCACTCGCGGCAGGCGAGGCAGCCGTGGATCTTCTTCCCGCTGAGCTGGATCAGCTCGGTCTCGATACCCTCTTTCTCCATCTCGCCCAGCACGTGCCGGAGGAGAATGGCGGTGTTTCCGTCTCTGCGTGCGCTCCCGCTGATGGCGACGACTTTCATAACCTTGTTGTTGTACCGCAGATCGGGGGCGCGGCGCCAGCGCGCCGGATCCATGGCCGGATCGTGCTGGCGCTCCCTTACCGAGCACAAAAGAAAAACGCCGGACGTTTCCGCCCGGCGTTCATAGATGGCAGGTGGCCGAAAGCTACTCCGCGTCGAAGGGCTCCAGCTCCACGCCCGGCTCGGTCTCCGAGAGGCCGCCCGCGTAGTGCAGCCGGGTCTCGTCGGCGTAGCCTTCCAGACCCTCGGGGACTGGCGGTTCGGCCTCCGCCAACGCCTCTTCTTCGATCTCCTCGCCCGCGATCTTCACCCGGCGGTAATACTCCATGCCGGTGCCCGCGGGAATGAGGCGGCCCATGATCACGTTCTCCTTCAGGCCGCGCAAGTAATCTACCTTGCCGTTGATGGCGGCCTCGGTGAGCACGCGCGTGGTCTCCTGGAAGGAGGCGGCGGAGATGAACGAATCGGTCGAGAGCGACGCCTTGGTGATGCCGAGCAGCAGCGCCTTGCCCTGCGCCGGCCGCCCGCCTGCCATGATGACCTTCTCGTTCTCTTCCCGGAACTTGAACTTGTCGACGACTTCCTCCGGCAGGAATTCCGTGTCGCCGATGTCCTCCACCCGGACCCAGCGCATCATCTGCCGCACGATGGTCTCCAGGTGCTTGTCGTTGATGTTGACGCCCTGCAGCCGGTAGACTTCCTGGACTTCGTTCACCAGGTACTTCTGCAGTTCGGTCTCGCCGAGCACGTCCAGGATGTCGTGCGGGTTGCGCGGGCCATCCATGAGCGGATCGCCGGCTTTGACGCGCTCCCCTTCCTGCACATTGATGTGGACGCCGCGCGGAATCAGGTACTCGCGCTCCTGGCCGTCGTCGCCGCGAATGATGACCTTGCGCTGGGCCTTCACGACTTCGCCGTATTTGACCGTGCCGTTGATCTCCGCGATGATGGCGGTCTCGCGCGGCTTGCGCGCTTCGAACAGTTCCACCACGCGCGGCAGGCCGCCAGTGATGTCCTTGGTCTTGGTGGTGGCGCGCGGGATCTTCGCCAGCACGTCGCCGGCGTGCACTTCCTCGCCTTCCTTCACCGTGAGGTGGGCGTGGGTCGGCATGAGGTAGCGCTTCTCCTCGCCGCGGCCGCCGCCGGCCGGGCGTACCACCAGAGTGGGCATGCGCTTCTCGTCCGGCGAATCCGTCACCACCCAGTGGGACATGCCGGTGATCTCGTCCATTTGTTCCTGGAGGGAAATGCCCTCGATCAGGTCCTTGAAGTGGACCACCCCGCTCACTTCGGTCAGGATCGAGAAGGTGTAGGGGTCCCACTCCACCAGGATGTCGTTGGCTTTCACCCGGGCGCCGTTGTCGACGCGCAGCTTGGCGCCGTAAACCACCTGGTAGCGCTCCTTCTCGCGGCCCTTCTCGTCGACCACCGCCAGAATGCCGTTGCGGTTCATCGACACCAGCTCGCCGGCCTTGTTGCGCACGGTGGTGATGCCGATGTACTTGGCGAAGCCGTCCGATTTGGTGTCCTGCGTCGATTGCTCGCTGACCCTGGTCGCCGCGCCGCCGATATGGAACGTGCGCATGGTGAGCTGGGTGCCCGGCTCGCCGATCGACTGCGCCGCGATCACGCCCACCGCCTCGCCGCGCTCCACCAGCCGGCCCGTAGCCAGGTTGCGCCCGTAGCAGAGCTGGCAAACGCCGCGCTTCGATTCGCAGGTCAGCACCGAGCGGATCTTTACGCGCTCGATGCCGGCGGTCTGGATGGCCGCCGCCAATTCCTCGGTGATCTCCTGGTTGACGCCGACGATCAGGTTGGTTTCGTAGTCGATCTGGTCCTCGAGCGCCACGCGGCCCACGATGCGGTCGCGCAGGGCCTCGATGATCTCGCCCGATTCCACGATGGGCTCGACGTAGATTCCCTTGGTGGTTCCGCAGTCGCTCTCGGTGACGATGACGTCCTGCGCCACGTCCACCAGGCGGCGCGTCAGGTAGCCCGAATCCGCGGTCTTCAACGCGGTGTCGGCCAGCCCCTTGCGGGCGCCGTGCGTCGAGATAAAGTACTGCAAGACGTTGAGGCCTTCGCGGAAGTTGGCCGTGATGGGGGTCTCGATGATGTCGCCGGAAGGCTTGGCCATGAGGCCGCGCATACCGGAGAGCTGGCGGATCTGCTGCTTGGAACCGCGGGCTCCGGAGTCCGCCATGATGTAAATCGGGTTAAGGTAGCGGCCCGTCCGGTCGTCCTCTTCCATCACCTTGAACATCTCTTCGGAGACGCGCTCGGTGACTCGCGACCAGATCTCGATGATCTTGTTGAGGCGCTCGCCGTTGGTGATGGCGCCCTCGATGTACTGGTTCTGAACGGCGATGACGTCGCGCTCGGCGTCCTTCACCAGCGCGGGCTTGGATTGCGGCACCACCATGTCGTCGATGCCGATCGAAATGCCGGCGCGCGTGGCGTAGTCGAAGCCCAGGTCCTTGACCCGGTCGAGCATTTGCACCGTAGTCTGCAAGCCGAACCGCAGGTAGGAGTATTGCACCAGTTGCGAGAGGCCCTTCTTCTTGAGCAGGCCGTTGATGAAGGGCATATCCTCGGGCAGGGCGTCATTGAAGATGACGCGGCCCACGGTGGTGGCCATCTCGACCTTGTCGTAGACGGCCGGCTCGGTGTGCAGGATGTTCTGGTTGTCGAAAGCCTTGGTCAGGTCGATCACCCGGCCCGAATACCGCAGCGTGATGGGCGTGAGCGTCTCGACCTCGCCCATCTCGAGCGCGATCAACACGTCTTCCTTGGACGCGAACTTCTTGCCCTCGCCCTTGGTGCCAGGCCGCGACTTGCTGAGGTAGTACAGCCCCAGCACCATGTCCTGGGTGGGGACGGCGATGGGAGTTCCGTGCGCCGGCGACAGGATGTTGTTTGAGGCCAGCATCAATGTTGACGCCTCGATCTGCGCCTCCGGCGAGAGCGGGATATGGACCGCCATCTGGTCGCCGTCGAAATCGGCGTTGAAGGCCGTGCAGACCAGCGGGTGAATCTTGATGGCCTTGCCCTCGACCAGGACGGGTTCGAAAGCCTGGATGCCCAGCCGGTGCAGCGTGGGAGCGCGATTGAGCAGGATGGGGTGGTCGCGGATGACTTCTTCCAGGATGTCCCACACCACCGGGTCCTGCTGCTCCACCAGCTCCTTGGCCTGCTTGATGGTGGTGCAGTGCCCGCGCTGCTCGAGGCGGTGATAGATGAACGGCTTGAAGAGCTCGAGCGCCATCTTCTTAGGCAGGCCGCACTGGTTCAACCGCAGGTCCGGTCCGACCACGATCACCGAGCGCCCGGAGTAATCCACGCGCTTGCCGAGCAGGTTCTGGCGAAAGCGGCCCTGCTTGCCTTTCAGGTTGTCGGAGAGCGACTTGAGCGGGCGGTTGTTGGCGCCCCGCAGCACGCGGCCGCGGCGGCCGTTGTCGAACAGCGCGTCCACGGCTTCCTGCAGCATGCGCTTTTCGTTGCGCACGATGACGTCCGGCGCGTGCAGCTCGATGAGCTTCTTCAGCCGGTTGTTGCGGTTGATGACGCGGCGGTAGAGGTCGTTCAAATCGGAGGTGGCGAAGCGGCCGCCGTCGAGCGGCACCAGGGGCCTCAGCTCCGGCGGGATCACCGGAATCACGTCCAGAATCATCCACTCCGGCTTGTTGCCCGACTTGCGGAACGACTCGGCCACCCGCAGCCGCTTGGCGTACTTCAGCTTCTTCTGCTGCGACAGCTCGGTCTTCATCCGCTCGCGGATTTCCAGGCTCAGGCCTTCGATATCGATCTGCTTCAGCAGCTCCTTGATGCCCTCGGCGCCCATCATCGCGACGAACTTGCCCGCGTATTCCTGGTCCAGGGCGCGCTTGCGCTCGTCGCTGATCACCTCGGCCTTGCCCAGGTTCGGAACCTCGCCGGGATCGACCACCACGTAGGCCTCGAAGTAGAGGACCCGCTCGAGCTCGCGCAGCGTGATGTCGAGCAGGTAGCCGATGCGGCTGGGGAGGCCCTTGAAGAACCATACGTGCGAGCAGGGGCTGGCCAGCTCGATATGGCCCAGGCGCTCGCGCCGCACGCGCGAAAGCGTCACCTCGACGCCGCACTTGTCGCAGATGACGCCGCGGTGTTTCATGCGCTTGTACTTGCCGCACACGCACTCCCAATCCGCGATGGGACCGAAGATGCGCGCGCAGAACAGGCCGTCGCGCTCCGGCTTGAAGGTGCGGTAATTAATCGTCTCCGGCTTTGTGACTTCCCCGTGGGACCAGGACCGGATCTTTTCCGGCGAAGCGAGACTGATTCGAATCGAATCGAAGTCCGCGATCAAATTTGCTCTGTCGTACGGAGAGGATCGATACAAGGCTTTGTCTCCTTAAAACTGGTCGATGGTCGACAGCCGATGGCCGATGGTCTTTCACCATCGACCATCCACCATCGACTGCTTTTAATCCGCCGCGAGCGCCGTGTCCAGCAGCTCCTGCGGCTTCTTCATCAGCTCCACGTCCAGGCACAGGGACTGGAGTTCCCGGATCAAAACGTTGAAGGATTCGGGCACGCCCGGCTCGGCGGCCGCCTCCCCCTTCACAATGGCTTCGTAGATCTTGGCGCGTCCGTAAACGTCGTCGGACTTGGCGGTGAGCAGTTCCTGCAGGATGTAGGCCGCGCCGTAGGCCTCCAGCGCCCAGACTTCCATCTCGCCGAAACGCTGGCCGCCGAACTGCGCTTTGCCGCCCAGCGGCTGCTGGGTAATGAGCGAGTAAGGCCCGATCGAGCGGGCGTGAATCTTGTCGTCCACCAGGTGCGAGAGCTTGAGCATGTAAATGTAGCCCACCGTCACCGGCTGCTCGAAGGCCAGGCCGCTCAGCCCATCGCACAATTTGACCTTGCCCGATTTCGGCAGCCCGGCTTCCTCCAGCGCCTTCTTGATGTCGCGCTCGGTGGCGCCGTCGAAGACCGGCGTCGAGAAGTAGCGGCTCAGCTTGTTGGCCGCCCAGCCCAGGTGCGTCTCCAGAATCTGTCCCACGTTCATACGGGAAGGAACGCCCAGCGGATTGAGCACGATCTCGACCGGCGTGCCGTCGGGCAGGTAGGGCATATCTTCTTCCGGAACGATGCGCGCGATCACGCCTTTGTTTCCGTGCCTTCCGGCCATCTTGTCGCCCACCGAGAGCTTGCGCTTCATGGCGATGTAGCACTTGACCAGCTTGATGACGCCGGGGGGCAGCTCGTCGCCCTTCTTCAGCTTGGCGATCTTCTCCTCGGTGATTTTCTCGAGCACCGCGATCTGGCGCGAGGTCATCTCCTCGATCTCGTCGATCTGCTCGTTGAGCCGCGGGTCCTTTTCCTTCAGCTTCATGCGCTTCAGGTCGCGGGCGCGCATCTTCTCGATGGTTTCGCGGGTCAGGTCGGCGCCCTTGGCCAGCAGCCGCTTGTTGGTCTTCTCGTCGTGCAGGTCGGCTTGGAGCTGCTTGCCCTCGAGCAATACGGCCAGCCGCTTGGCGCGCTCGTCGTTGAGAATGCGCTTCTCGTCCTCGAGGTTGCGGCGCAGCTTCTCCTCCTGCTCCAGCATGATCGTCTTGGAGCGCTCGTCCAGCTCCGCGCCCTTGCGCGAGAACACCTTGCAGTCCACGATGGTGCCCTCGATGCCGGGCGGGCAGTAGAGCGAGGCGTCCTTGACGTCCCCGGCTTTCTCGCCGAAGATGGCGCGCAGCAGCTTCTCCTCGGGGGTGAGCTGCGTCTCGCCTTTGGGCGTCACTTTGCCCACCAGGATGTCTCCGGGCTTGACGGTGGCGCCGATGCGGATGATGCCGCTCTCGTCCAGGTTGCGCAGGAACGACTCGGCAATATTGGGAATGTCCCGCGTGATTTCTTCCGGCCCCAGCTTGGTGTCGCGCGCCTCGATCTCGAACTCTTCGATGTGGATCGAAGTGTAGTAGTCTTCCTTGACCAGCTTCTCGCTCACCACCACGGCGTCTTCGAAGTTGTAACCGCGCCACGGCATGAACGCCACCAGGACGTTGCGGCCCAGGGCCAGCTCGCCCGAATCGGTGCAGGGGCCGTCGGCCAGCACGTCGCCCTTTCGCACCTTCTGGCTCTTCTTCACGATGGGCTTCTGGCTGATGCAGGTATTCTGGTTCGAGCGCTTGAACTTGGTCAGGGTGTAAATGTCGGCGCCCACTTCGCGCGAGAGCTGCCCCTCGTGCACGTTGCCTTCGACGCGCACGATGATGCGCTCGGAGTCCACTGAATCGACCACGCCAGAGCGCTTGCAAATCACCACCGCGCCCGAGTCTCGCGCCGTCACCCGCTCCATGCCGGTGCCCACGAAGGGCGCCTCGGCGCGGAGCAGCGGCACCGCCTGGCGCTGCATGTTGGATCCCATCAGGGCGCGGTTCGCGTCGTCGTTCTCGAGGAACGGAATCAGGCTGGCCGCCACCGAGACGAGCTGCTTGGGGCTGACGTCCATGTACTCGATCTCTTCGCGGCGCTTGAGCACGAAGTTGCCCGCCTGGCGCGCGTTCACCAGGTCCCCGACGATGCGGTGGTTCTGGTCCAGCTCGACGTTGGCCTGCGCCACCGTGTACTTGTCCTCTTCCCAGGCCGAGAGGTACTCGCAGTGGGCCTCGGATTCGACCCCCTGCTTCTTCTTCGCCGCCATGTCCGCATTGACCTTGTCCACGTCGGGGCGGCGGTGGACGTCGCCCACCTTGAGGTTGGTGTCGCCGGGGTTGAGGATCTTGACCTCTTCGACCACGAAGCCGTCCACCACTTTGCGGTAGGGGCTTTCGATAAAGCCGTACTCGTTGATGCGTGCGAAGCAGGAGAGCGAGGAGATCAACCCGATGTTGGGTCCTTCCGGGGTCTCGATGGGGCAGATGCGGCCGTAGTGTGTGGGGTGCACGTCGCGGACTTCGAATCCCGCCCGTTCGCGGGAAAGGCCGCCCGGTCCCAACGCCGAAAGCCGCCGCTTGTGCGTGATCTCCGAGAGCGGGTTGGTCTGGTCCATGAACTGCGAGAGCTGGCTCGAGCCGAAGAACTCGCGGATGGCCGCCATGACCGGCTTGGCGTTGACCAGGTCGTGCGGCATGGCCGTGGACATCTCCTGGTACACCGACATCTTTTCCTTGATGGCGCGCTCCATGCGCACCAGGCCGATGCGGAACTGGTTCTCGAGCAGCTCGCCCACCGCGCGCACGCGGCGGTTGCCCAGATGGTCGATGTCGTCCACCGAAAGACTGCTGACGCGCCGCAGCTTGAGCAGGTAGCGGATCACGTCGTAGAAATCCTCGGCGTCGAGGATCTTGCGGTCCAGCGGATGCCGGTCTTTGTTCTCCGGGTTGGAGCGCCAGCTCGCCGGCGCGTACTCGGCGTCGTCGTGGATCTTGATGTTGAACTTCATGCGGCCCACGCGCGAAAAATCGTATTTGCGCGGGTCGAAGAACATGCCCTGGAACAACTGCGTGGCGGTGTCGAGCGTGGGCGGGTCGCCGGGACGCAGCTTGCGGTAGATCTCGAGCAGCGCGTCGTTCTGCGACTTCACCGGGTCCTTCTTGAGGGTCGTCGAGATGACCGTGCCCGCGTCGTCGCGCTCCGGGAAGAACACTTCGAAGCTGTCGATTTCGCTCTCCAGCAGCTTGGCGATGCCGGTGGTGGTCAGGTCCTGGTTGGATTCGAGCAGCACCTCGCCGGTTGACATGTCGACCACGTCGGCCGCGATGAAGGCCCCTTCCAGATCGTTCGAGGCCACCTCGACCTGCTCGATCTTCGCCTTCTGGATCTCCTTCAGCAGGCTGGAGGTGATCTTGCGGCCCGCCGGAACGACGGTCTCGCCGGAGCGGTTGAGGATGGCGTGCGAGAGCTTCATGCCCTGCAAGCCAGGCGCCACGTTCCAGTACAGCTTCTTGTTCTTGATGGCGATCTTGTCGACGCGGTAGAAGGTGCGCAGGATCTGCTCGTCGGTCTTCAGGCCGAGGGCGCGCAGGAACACCGTGCCGTAGAATTTCCGTTTGCGGTCGATACGAACGTAGAGCAGGTTCTTGTTGTCGTACTCGAACTCGACCCAGCTTCCCCGATAGGGGATGATCTTGCCCAGGTAGTAGCCCTGCGCGGCCACCTTCTCGAAGAAGACGCCGGGCGAGCGGTGCAACTGCGAAACGATCACGCGCTCGGTGCCGTTGATGATGAAGGTCCCGTTCTCGGTCATCAGCGGAACTTCGCCGAAGAAGACTTCCTGTTCCTTGATGTCGCGCACGGTGCGCACGCCGGTCTCCGGGTCCTTGTCGAACACGGTCAGGCGGATGGTGACCTTGAGCGGGGCGGCGTAGGTCATGCCGCGCTCTTCGCACTCAGGCACGTCGTACTTGAGTTGCAGGCCTACCGGGTCGCCGCACCGGTTGCAGAAGGTGACGATGTTCTTGTTGAAGGTGCCGCACTTGGGGCACAGCACGTCGCCGGCGTGGAACGGATCGGTCTGAATGGTGGCGCCGCAGCTCGGATTGCGGCAGGTGGAACGCAGGTGGTGCAGCCCTTTCAGGTTGCCGCACTTGCACTCCCAGTTGCCGATGGCGTAATCGACGAACTCGAGCTGGCTCAGCCCGCGGAAATCCGAAATCGGAAAGACGCTGTCGAAGACGCTTTCCAGGCCGACGTCCTCCCGCTCGCTGGGGAGCAGGTCCATCTGGAGGAAGCGCTCGTAAGAGTTCTTCTGTACTTCGATGAGATTCGGGATCGGAATCGACGTGTTGATCCGGGAGAAGTCCACCCGCTCCCGAACGCCGTCTGCCGCAATCTGCATTGTTGACTCCTGAAAGCCGAAAGGCTACGGAACGAAACTTATGAAACTGTCAAGCACGGGCGCGGGTCGAAAGGCTCTCCGCGGCTCCGCAATTGCCAATAAGCGCGCGCCGGTGTGCCAGAGCCGTGCGCGCGATCAGCCGGCCGAACCGGCCCGTGCAGGGACCTCATGAGTGGTGCTTTGTCCAGGAATTCTCGAACGGGAGGTTGCGCCGAGTGGCGCGGAAATCCAATCGCAGCAACGGCATTCAGCGGCTCGACGGGAGATGGATCCAGTAGGTACACCCTCTGCCTTGCTTCAAGCGGACTGAAGACACAGAAATCGTCTGCGAGGTTCACGCACACTCGATGTGGAATCTGCCCAGGTACGAGTCTAGCAGAACTCGTCAAGGGGCGTCAAATGACCCAGCCGCACCGTCCCTCGGAACGGGGAACGGTCCGGGCAGGGCGAGCCAAACCTCGCCCTGTCAGAAAGATAGCAGCGTTACTTCACTTCCACGGTCGCGCCGGCGTCGGTGAACTTCTTGCGAATGGCTTCCGCCTCGTCCTTTGACACGCCTTCCTTGATCGGTTTGGGCGCGCCGTCAACCAGATCCTTGGCTTCCTTCAAGCCCAGGCTGGTGACCTCGCGGACGGCCTTAATCACGTTGATCTTGTTGGCGCCCACTACGGTCAGAACCACGGAGAACTCGGTCTTCTCTTCCGCTGCCGGAGCCGCCGCTGCCGCCGGGCCCGCCGCCGGAGCCGCCGCTACCGCCGCCGCTGCCGCCGACACGCCGAAGGCCTCTTCAATTCCCTTGACGAGCTGCGCCGCTTCGAGCAGCGTCAGGCCCTTTATCTGTTCCAGAATCGCGTTTACGTCCGCCATTTTGTTTCCAACTCCTTAGCTCTAGTCTGTGGCTCGCGGCCCGCAGCAGGCGCCCCTCAACCCAGGGGATCGCCAGCCACCAGCCACAGGCCGTTATCCGTTGAACTTGTTCTCTTTGATCGCCTGATCGAGAACCACCGCCAGATTCCTGGCCACGCCATTCAGGCTCACCGCCAACCGTTGCGACGCGGAATTGATCAGCCACATCACCTTGCCGATCAGTTGCTCCTTGGACGGCATGTTCGCCAGTTCCGCGATCGAGCGCACTTCGATCGCCCGGCCTTCCACCATGCCCGCCTTGAAGGTGAATGCGGGATTCGCTTTGGCGTACGCCGTCAGCGACCGGGCCAGCGCCACCGGATCCGCCGTCGTGTACGCCAGCGAGGTCATGCCCTTGAGGTCGCCCAGCAGGCTCTCGGCCGGCGTTCCCTCGGCCGCCTTGGCGGCCAGATTGTTCTTGATCACCCGGTACCGGCCGCCGGCGCCGCGGATCGCCTTCCGCAGCTCGAAATCCTGCGCCACCGTGATCTTCTCGAAGCTCGTCACGAAAAGGTTGGAGGTCCGCTCCAGTTCCTTGCGCAGCGCGTCGGCTTCCTTTTTCTTGTCCGCTCTCTTTTTCACGACTCTTCCTCCCCCGGCTTAGACGGCCTTAGCGTTGTACGGGGTCACATCCAGCTTCACGCCCGGCCCCATGGTCGAGCAGATGGTGACGCTCTTGACGTACTTGCCCTTGGCGGCCGCCGGCTTGGCCTTCACCACAGCCTGAATCAGCGTGAGCGCGTTCTCGTGCAGCTTGTCGGTGGCGAAACCGGTCTTGCCGACCGGAGCGTGGATGATGCCGGTCTTGTCCACGCGGAACTCGACCTTGCCGGCCTTGGTCTCCTTGACCGCCTTGGCCACGTCCATGGTCACCGTGCCGGTCTTCGGGTTGGGCATCAGCCCCCGCGGCCCCAGCACCTTGCCGAGGCGCCCGACCGAGCGCATCATATCCGGAGTGGCGATCACGGCGTCGAAATCGATCCAGCCGCCCTGGATCTTCGCCACCGCGTCTTCGCCGCCGACGAAATCCGCGCCGGCCTCTTCGGCCTCGCGCTGTTTGTCGCCCGAAGCGATGACCAGGACCTTCTTGGAGCGGCCCAGGCCGTTCGGCAGCACCACCGTGCCGCGCACCATCTGATCGGCGTGCTTGGGATCGACGCCCAGCCGCATGTGCAGCTCGACGGTCTCATCGAACTTGGCGAATTTGACTTTTTGAACCAGCGGCACAGCCTCTTCGAGAGGATAGGGCTGCGGCTTCACTTGTTGGGCGGCAGAAAGGTACTTTTTTCCTTGTTTACGGGCCATAACTCCTCATTGGTGCAAGCGGCAGGAACGATGTCCCTGCCTCCCACTGAGATACGTTGGAATTCTCAATCTAGCACATGGGACGGCGGTTTGTCAGGTGGGGGGTCGCGACGCGCCAGATTGAGAGATCCGGCCATCCGACCGTATCGGGGACTCAGCACAGAACCGCGACCGTGAGGGAGCGGATTCCCGCCCAGCCGGAGATGCCCGCTCGCTTTCGCGCGCGGCTCTGTGCCGGACTCCAGTTTGGCGTCCACAAACATGTCGCGCGCCCGCGGGGGGCATTCATTCCACGGGCCGCGCCGGAGGATGGAGCGGCGCAGGACCCGAAAACCGCACGGAGTCGGTCTGCCGCGCGCCGCGCTTGGCATCGACCACCTCCAGCCGGAAGCTCACGTCTCCGGTCACGGGCGAGTACGTGATGGACCCGTTCCGCAGTGTGGCAAGGTCCAGGTCGACATCCTCTGTGTGGTCCCCATCGACAATTGTGAGGGTGGCTTTGGTCGCGTTCTCGATGAGGCCGGACTGCCGATTCCAGGCCAGCAACAACTGGCCGCTCGAACTCTCCACCCGCAACCCGAGCGGAACATTTTCGGGCTCCGCCGCGGGCTTCACGGGAAGCTCCTCCTCTCGCCGCGCCGGCAACCGGCCAGAGGACCGGACCATGGCGGCGTCGTGGGTGCCCCTGTCGTCGACCACTTCCAGCCGAAAGCTCACGTCTCCGGTGATGGGAGAGTAGACGAGGGACCCGTTCCGAAGGGTGGCCAGGTCCAGGTCGACATCCTCATTGTGGTCCCCATCGACAATCGTGAGGGTGGCTTTGGTCGCGTTCTCGACCAGTGCAGACCGCCGGTTCCAGGACAGCAGAAACTGTCCGTTCGAATCCTCCACCCGCAATCCGAGGGAACCACTTTCCAGCCCAGGCCCGAACTGGACGTTGGAACGAGGATGCGCGGCCCGGAACAGCCAGCAAGTCGGGAGGAACATAGCCGCCGCCACGATGGCCGCAATCTGAAGACCATGCGGCGGCCCAGCGCGCGGAGCGTCTGAAGGGGTCATGGTGCAGCAGCCAGTATACGCTACGGCAGGCTGAGGTTCACGCGCATGAAGAGCAGCTCGAACCCGGCCCGCTCGTAGTTGCGGTGAGAGGCGGTGCCCGGCACCACGCAGGCCATCGCCAGGTCGCAGCCGGCCCGCCCGGCGTCGGCCAGCCGCGCTTGGATCAGCGCCGATTGCACTCCGCGCCCGCGCGCCGCCAGGACCGTGGCATCGCCATAAAAGTAGGCGATTCCGCTTTGGATCGACATGCCGCCGCCCGCCACCGCGTCCTCGTCCCGCCGGGCGAGATAGCACTGACCGGCGAGAGATGTGCCCGCGAGCATCTCGACGAATGCATCGTCGATATCGTCCCGTTCCTGGAAGCCCCGCGCCACCGTCCTGCCCCATGTGTCGAGATCGCGCTCGCCCGCCACCGACACCGTGACCGAGTCCGGAAGAACCGGTGGCGGAAGCTCGCCGGGCGCGATGCGCCGGATCAGCAGGTTGTTGAACTCGATGACGCGGTAGCCGCGGCTGAAAATCAACTCCAGCAGGCTCGGATGAGCCAGGGGACAAAGGTCGATCAGGACCGGGCTGCCGCGCTCGCGAAAGAACGCCTCCATCCGGTCGAACTCTTCCTCGGCCGCGGGACCCGTCATGCCGAGTCCGAGAGCGTGGGTCAGGGGCGATCCGACGCCGCCGAACACGGCGCAGCCGCCCAGAAACGGCTCCGCCGCCGCGCCTATTCCGGGAGACGCCTGCGCCACCGCGCGGGCCATGCGGAAGCCGTTGGCGGCCTCGGCCGCTTCAACGCGGCGCGCCAGCGGGAGATCGGCGGTGGAAAATGTGCGCGTCATCTCTCGTACTATACCCGGTCCAGGGCCAGGAACTCCCGAATGTGCGGGTGCTCCGACTTCTCCAACTCCGCGGTCGGGCCGAAGTAGATGACCCGCCCTTCGTCCAGGACCGCTTAACCTGGTTCCCAGTGTACCCGGAGCATACCTCGCACGTGCGTCCGCACGTCGCCTTCTGCGGATTGTAAATGCCTCCCGCGAACACCACGTTGATCGGGTCCTCGGGGGCCACCGCCTGCGGACCCACCGGCGTGTCTGCGCTGCCCGTGGCCGCGATGATGTCCCAAAACCGCCGGCGCCGCCCGGGTCCGCTATGGTGAAAGCGCTGGTTCGCGTCACCGCACTGAGTTGTTTGGGATCGGTGCACGGCCCATCCGGCGGATTCGCCCCTGGCGCTTGCATCTGGACCTTCTGCACCGCTACGGCGGGCCTGGTGAACGGGTAAGGACTACAACTCCCGACCGGGGCGTCGACAAACGTGCCGTTCCCGTCAGTGCCCGGCTACGGCCCGACTGCGGGGGCTGCGTGGTTTCCCTTTTCGTACGCGGCGTACCGGTCAAGGATGGCCTTCCTGGTCTCCGCAATGGTCTTCTTGAGGTCGGGGCTGTGCGCCTGGAAGTCAAAGTATCGCAATAGAAGCAAAGCCGTGCGGGGCTCCCGGTCGGATGGCTTCTCAACCCATCTCGGATCGTAAAAGCAACTGTCCAGAGCGGGCAGAGCGCTGGCGATCTCCTCATCGCTTAGCGTCCTGTCGGCGAGAAGCCGCGTAAGGATCACCGCGCCGGCCTCTCCTCCCTTGCTGAGCGCCTTGGTATCCCAGCCCAAGATCTGGCCGGTCTCCATGACCCTTTTGATGGTGCCTTCGAGACTCAGGTCCGCGACCTGCTGACCGCCGGCGACCGATGCCGCGGCACAGGCAAACGCTAGTAACACGAAGTGGCGCTTCATGGTTCTTCACCTCGTTGCGTAAACGTCCGAACCATTCGTAATCGTCCCATGCCCAAAACCGCTGGCGCCTGGCCCGGCCGCGGGCGTGCGCCTCGTGACGCGCGGGTTGTCGAAGGGCGACGAGCGCCCTACACCCGGTCCAAGGCCAGGAACTCCCGAATGTGCGGGTGCTCCGACTTCTCCAGCTCCGCGGTCGGGCCGAAGTAGATGACCCGCCCTTCGTCCAGGACCACCACCCGGTCGGACACCTTGCGCATCAGCTCCAGGTCGTGCGTCACCACGATGGAGGTCAGCTTGAGCTGCTGCTTCAGGCGCCGCATGAGATTCGCCATGTGCTCCGACATGATGGGGTCTACCATCGTGGTCGGCTCATCGTACAGAATGCACTCCGGCTGCGCCGCCAGGGCCCGGGCGATGGCCACCGCCCGCTTGTACCCGGTCGAGATGTCGGCGGGGTAGGCATTGGCGAGCTCGGCCAAATCGACCATCTTCAACAGCCCATCGACGACCTCGTCCTTGTTGTGCGCGCTGTAATCCTCCCGCAACTCGAGCGAGAACAGGATGTTCTCGGCGATGGTGAGCGAGTCGAACAGGGCCCCGGACTGGAAAACCATGGTCACCTTCTTGCGGATGCGGCGCAGCTCGGACTCCGGGAAATCCGTGATGTCTTCGTGCGCCACGATGACGCGGCCGCTGTCCGGCTTGAGGAAGCCCATGATGTGGCCCAGGGTCACAGACTTGCCCACGCCGCTGCGGCCGATGATGGCCACCGTCTCCCCGGCATTTACATGGAAGCTCACATCGACTAAAACGGGGTGATCGAACGTCTTATCGACGTGGCGGAACTCGATGTAGTGGGGATAGGTGTCGGTCATCGCACGGCGCCGCCGGGCCGGAGGCTCCACGAAAATGATAACATTGATGAAAACCCGCGCTCGCCGCTGGCTTCGGGTCCCGAAGAGGACGGTCGGCGCTCACCCGGCGTGGTCCGCGCCAATTCCCCTAGCCGCAGCGGCGGTTTTGGGCGTAGAATGGGTTAAAACAAAGACATGCGTTTTTGTTTGATACTCGGCTGCTGGTTGCTTCCCGCCCTGGCGGCGGAGAACGCCCCGCCCGCTCCCGCCCCGCGGATCGCCTCCGTGGTCCGGGTGGATGCGCGCAGCGGCAAGCTGGTCCGCACGGTGGCGATGGCCTCCGCTTCCGGGCGCGTCGTGTCCGGGGCCGGGGCCTGGGCCGAGCTCGCCGCCGCCATCGACGGCTACGTCGGCCAGGCCGCCCAGCGCTACGAGGTGGACCCGTTGCTGGTGCGCTCCGTTATCGAGGTCGAGAGCAACTACAACCCGTCGGCCGTGTCCCCCAAGGGCGCCCAGGGATTGATGCAACTGATGCCTCAGACGGCGCGCCGCTTCGACGTCAAGAACTCGTTTAATCCGTGGGAGAACATCGACGGCGGCGTGCGCTACCTCAAGTACCTGCTCAACCTGTACGGCGACCGGGAGGCGCCCGAGACGCTGGCGCTGGCGGCGTATAACGCCGGGGAGGCCGCGGTGCTGAAACACGGCGGGGTCCCCCCGTACCAGGAAACCACCGAATACGTGAGGAAGGTGGCGAAGAGCTGGAAGGATGCTCGGGCCGCCGCCGGAATCGCCGCTCCGGCGCCTGCCGCCTCCGAGTACCCGCCTGTCGAGCAGTATACGGACGCGCGGGGCGTCCTTCACATCCGCACCCGGTCCACCCCATGAGACCTATCGGCCAGACCGTCGGCGCCTGTTTGCGGTCGGCACGGCTGCCCGCATGGAAGGCGCTGGCGCTGGCGTGGGCCATGGCGGCCTGCGCTCTGGCCGCCTCCCCGCAAATCACGGCGGTCCGCTTCTGGTCTCTGGGGGAGGTGACCCGGATCGCCATCGAGACGGATTCCGAGGCGCAGTACCATGCCGAGCGGATCGACAGGCCCGACCGGCTCTTCCTGGACCTGGCCGGTGTCCGGCGGCAGGCCGGCACGCGCGGGCTGCAGGTGATTCCGGTCGACGACAGGCTGGTCAAGCAGATTCGGATCGCGCTCGTCGAGGCCGGCACCATTCGCGTGGTGCTCGATCTGGCGGCGCCGGCGGACTACTCGATCTCGCAGCTCACCAATCCGGACCGCATCATCATCGAGCTGCGCCTGTCGGGCCACGGTCCGGCCATGCCTCCGGCCCACAGCGTCACCGGCAGCCACATTCTGACGGAACCGGCTCCCACGCCCGCGCCGCCGGTCCCCGAAATGCCCAAGGCCCAGCCGACGCCCCTTCCGGCGCTGAAGATCTCGCCGGCCTCGGCGTTCGAAGCGGCCACGCCCAGGCGGACTCCACTCCCGCCGGCGAAAATCGCGGTGGCATCGGCACCAGCGGTGTCAGGACCCATATTGCCGCCGGCCTCTAGTGACCCTGTTGTATCCGAGCGCGCGATGGGCAATCCGCTGCCAACCCCCAAATTGCCTCCTCCGCCCCTCGCCCCTGAGGAGACCGCGCTCGCCGCCAAGCGCGACAGTAACGGCGACCGTTCCCTGATCCGCGCCCTGGGCTTGAAGATCGACCGCGTGGTGATCGACCCGGGGCACGGCGGCCACGATACCGGCACCATCGGTCCAACCGGCCTCATGGAGAAGGATCTGGTGCTCGATGTGGCCCGGCGGCTGGGCGCGCTCATCACGCAGCGGCTCGCGAGCGAGGTCGTCTACACGCGCTCGGACGACACCTTCATCCCCCTCGAAGAGCGCACCCGTATCGCGAACGACAAGAAAGCCGACCTGTTTCTGTCCATCCACGCCAACTCGTCGCAACTTCCGCGCATCGCCGGCTCGGAGACGTTCTATTTGAACTTCACGACCTCCGAGGACGCCCTGGAAGTCGCCGCGCGCGAGAACGCATCCTCGCAGACCTCGATTCACGAGCTGCAGACGCTGGTCCAGAAGATTGCGCTCAACGAGAAGGTGCAGGAGTCCCGCGAGCTGGCGTCCATCCTCCAGAAAGCGATGTACGCCAACGTGCCGCGCAACCGTTCCTACAAGAACCGCGGCATCAAGAAGGCGCCGTTTGTGGTGTTGATCGGGGCGCAGATGCCCTCGGTGCTGGCCGAGATTGCGTTCTTGAGTAATCCCAAAGACGAGGGCCTGCTGAAGAAGCCGGAATACCGCCAGAAGATAGCCGAGGCGCTGTTCCGCGGCATTGCGCAATATGCCGACGCGCTCAGCCACCTCCAGGTCGCCCGACAACGGCGAGAAGATTCCCCAGCGCAGTAGTCTCTTCTTCCGCCGCCAGCGACCACTCGACGCGGTTCCGTCCCTTCTCCTTGGCGCGATAGAGCGCTTCATCGGCCAGCCGGATGATCGTCTGCGGGTCGCCGTCTGGCGCTTGCCCGGTCGCCGCGACGCCGAAACTGGCCGTGACACTGATGCGGCAAAAACCGTAGCCAACCGGCTCGGCAGCGATGGCGGCGCGCAGGCGCTCGGCGAGCTGGGTGGCGTTTGGCCCCGAGGTGCCCGGCAGGACGATCAGGAACTCCTCGCCGCCATAGCGCCCAACGAGGTCGTACGAACGGACGGCAGCCTGTAGCCGCCCAGCGGCTTCCCGTAGGATGGCATCGCCGGCCAGGTGGCCGTAGGTGTCGTTGACGTGCTTGAAGTGATCGAGATCCGCCATGATAACAGCCAGCGGCGTCCCCTCGCGCCCGGCGCGGCTGTGCTCGCGATCGAGAGCGCCGAGCAGAGCATAGCGGTTCCAGAGGCCGGTCAGAGGGTCGTGAGTGGCCTGCTCCCGCAACGCCTCGCGCGCCTTCATCAGGTCGGTCTGGAGGTCCAGGATCCGCCGCCCGGCGCGCAATCGCACCTGCAGCTCCTTGGCCTCGAACGGCTTGGTGACATAGTCGTCGGCGCCGGCCTCCATCCCTTCAACCACGTCCTCCTTCTCGGTGCGCGCCGTAAGCAGCAGCACGTAAGTGTACGGCTCGCGATTCAACTCGCGCAGTTTGCGGCAGAGCTGCGGCCCGGTCATCCCCGGCATCATCCAGTCGAGAATGGCCAGCCGCGGCGCATCCGGCCGTTCGAGTATGCGCCAGGCTTCGTCGCCATCGCTGGCAGTCAGGACCTCATAGCCGCATGTGCTCAACATCCGGGCCAGCAGGCGGCGCGACACAGTTTCATCGTCGGCGATCAGCACAAGCATGGTCTGAACCTCTTATCGTCCTGTTTACCGGGCGTTTGAGATTTCGTTAATCTGGAGGAGGATGCACGTTTTGGCTTTCCGTCATGTCCCCTTCGAGGACGCCGGCCTGATCGCTCCGGCGCTTGAAGCGCGCGGGATCGAGCTCGTCTATTCGGACGCCTTCCAGGACGCCGACGCGCAGCCCGACTGGCGCTCGGCCGCCGGCCTTCTCTTCATGGGCGGCCCCATGTCGGCCAACGACGGCCTGCCGTTCATTCGCCGGGAGATCGCCATCCTCGAAGCGGCCCTAGCCGCGGGACGGCCCGTTCTCGGGATCTGCCTCGGGGCGCAACTTCTGGCGCGTGCTCTGGGCGCCCGCGTCTACCGCAATCCCGTCAAGGAGATCGGCTGGGCGCCTGTCTACTGGACGGAGGCGGCCCTCCGGGACCCGCTCTTCGGCGGCCTACGATCGCCTGAGACTGTCTTCCACTGGCACGGCGAGACGTTCGATCTTCCCGAAGGGGCCGAGCGGCTGGCCTGGTCCGACACTTGCCGCAACCAGGCATTCCGCGCCGGCTCGAACGCCTATGGGCTCCAGTCTCACCTGGAAGTCACCCCCGACATGATCTCCGCCTGGTGCCGGGAGGACGCCAACTCGGCCGACGTGCGAGAACTTCCGGTGCCGATCGATCCCAACGCTCATGCGGCTGATATCGCCCGCCTGGCTGCGACGGTTTTCGACCGTTGGGCCGGCCTGATCGCCGAGGGCGTGTAGCCCACCCGCAAGATGAGGTACTAGAAGTACTTCTGAAGATGAAGCTCGCACGCGGCTTCCAAGTTGGTATAGAATTGCCTATGGCTTTGCGGAGCGGGCGAGCGCTCTGCGCCGATGTGATACACTTAGAGGAGAAGAAGCCAGCCAGCGGCTTCCAAAAGCTGCAACGGTTGGCGTCGGTCAGGCGTCTATTCAGGCGAGACTGCAAGCGCGCGAGCGCCAGGAGCGCCGTAAGTGACGACGAAGATGGCAGGTCAAACATCTAGCCCCTCCCAGCCGGCGGCCGGTGCCGGCGCGACTCAACCACCCCAACCCGCCGGCGATCACCTCGACAGGCTGCTGGTAGCCGAAGTAGAAGAGCCGTGGTATCAGTCTTTCTTACGCAACGTCAAAGAGGCGATCCGGCCCGCGAAACTCCCGCCTCTCGAAGTCACTTCCAAGCCGATTCCCGTTAAGGACATCTGGGGAGAATACCGCTACGGAAGGCAGTCGGCTCTCTCTTCGGTAGGCATCCACGTATTGGTGGTGGTACTCCTGTTCACGCTCGGCACCAACAAGACCGTCCGTACGGCGGTGCAGAAGGGCGTGGTGCTGATCAATCCCAACCTCGCTGAGTACATGCCCGACCTCAAGCCGAAGGATCAACTGGCGAAAGGCGGAGGCGGAGGCGGCGACAAGTCGCCTTTGCCCGCGAGCAAGGGACGCGCTCCGCGATTCGCGGCCAGGCAGTTCGTTCCGCCTGCCGCCGTGGTCAACAACCCCAACCCGAAGCTCCTGATGGAACCCACGCTTATCGGTCAGGCCGATATGAAGCTCCCCAACGTGGACATGAATGTTTGGGGCGATCCGCTGGCTAAGATCGGTCCCGCGTCGAACGGCCCCGGTTCGGGCGGCGGCATTGGGAGCGGATCGGGCGGCGGCATCGGGCCCGGCAGAGGTCCCGGATACGGTCCTGGCGAAGGCGGCGGCGCCGGCGGCGGCGTTTTCCGGATCGGCGGCGGCGTTTCCGCCCCGGTCGCGATCTACAAGGTCGAGCCGGAGTACTCCGAAGAGGCGCGCAAGGCCAAGTTCCAGGGTACGGTGGTGCTTTCGATCGTCATCGACGAGAAGGGCCTGCCGACGAACTTCAAGGTTGTGCGGCCTCTCGGCCTGGGGCTGGACGAGAAGGCCATCGAGGCCGTCCAGAAGTGGCGCTTCCTGCCTGGAAAGAAGGATGGCCACGCGGTTGCCGTCCTGGCCACCGTGGAAGTGAACTTCCGGCTCCTGTAGTTTCATCCGCACCCGCCGAGATTTTTGTGGAACCGTTCCCCGCGCCCGCCGTCTGAGAATCGGGGAGAGCGGAGGCGCCTCGAGGAGCCTCCATGGACGAAAGACCCCGACCCTTCTTCGTCGCCGCCAGCGAAGTCTCCGGCGGCGGCTACCGGCGCGGCACGCAGGCCGGCGCCGTCTCCGTTGTCATCCACGCCGTTGTGATTGCCCTTCTGTGCCAGCTGGCGGGCGGCAGCCCGCCGTCGTCCCCGGCCAGAGAGCGTCCCTGGCGCGTCACCCGACTGGTGCTGCCACTGTTTTCGGCGCCACCGAGCGACGGCGGCGGAGGTGGCGGCGGCAGGTCGCCGCTGCCAGCAAACCTCGGCCAGGCACCGCGTTTTGCCCACCACCAGTTCGTTCCGCCCAGCCCGTTAACGGACACCCAGTCCTTCCGGCTCCTGATGGAGCCGACCTTGGTGGGCCCGCCCGAGGTGCGCCTGCCCCAGGTGGACGCGGCCATCTGGGGAGATCCGACGGCCCTGCCCGGACCGCCGTCCCCCGGGCCCGGCTGCTGTGGAGGCATAGGCACCGGGCTGCATGACGGGATCGGTCCCGGAGACGGCCCGGGCTTCGGCCCCGGTCAGAACGGAGGGTACGGCACCGTCTTGGTGCCTGGCAGGGGCGGCGTCTCGCTTCCGGTCCCGCTTTACCAGGTCGAGCCTGAGTACTCCGAAGAGGCGCGTAAGGCCAAGTTCCAGGGTACGGTGGTGCTCGAAATCGTTATCGACGAGCGCGGCTATCCGACGAACTTCAAGATCCCAAATCCGCTCGGCCTGGGGCTGGACGAGAAGGCCGTCGAGGCCGTCAGGCAGTGGCGCTTTCGCCCCGGCATGAAGAACGGCAAACCCGTGGCCGTTGTGGCCAGGGTCGAGGTCAACTTCCGGCTGCTATAGGCGGATGCGGGGCGCCCACGCAATCCGCGCACGGGCAGATGCGCCGGAAGTAGTCGTAGGAGTAAATGCCGGTGTTGTGGCCGTCGCTCCAGTGGAGGCGGATGGCGTAGTTTCCCACCGGCTCGACTTCCTGGATCTTCAGGGCCGGCTGGTAGAGCGGGAAGGGACCGGCGGCAGCGGACGGCGTCCCATGGGTGCCCGCGCACTGCGCGCAGGGGCAATGGTCCCGCAGATAGCGCAGCGTGTACTCGCTGTGGTGCCTGTCCTGCCAGTCGATCCGAATCCCGTTCGATCTGGAAATGGCGATGTGCTCCGCCTTAGGCTCACATGCGTTCGACATCGATGATCCCCGAGAGGCGGCGCATGGCGGCCACGATGCGCTCGAGCTGCTTCTTGTCGCGCACGTCGATCGTCATGTCCACCACCGCGCCCTCCTTCTCGTTCTGCTTCGCCTCCAGGCTGCGGATGTTGCTGTTCTCGTGGAACAGCACCGAAGTCAGCTCGCTGAGCATGCCGGGCCGGTCGTTGGTGTAGACCACGATCTTGACCGGGAAGGACTCGGTCGTGGCGCGCGTCCATTCCACGTCGATGCGGCGCTCGGCCTCGTACATGAGGTTGGTGACGTTTGAACAGTTGGTGGAGTGCACGGCCACGCCTTTGCCCCGCGTCACGTAACCGACGATCGCCTCCCCGCGAATCGGGTTGCAGCACTTGGCGCGATAGACGAGCAGGTCGTCCATGCCCTTCACCTTGATGACCAGGTCGCCGGTGTCGGGAACGCCCGGAACGCCCGAGGGCGCGGCCGCCGGCGGAGACTTCTCCTCCTCCTCTTCGAGGCCCGCCGTCCCGGGCGCGAGCTTCTGCAGGATCTTCCGCGGCGAGAACTTCCCGTAGCCCAGCGCGGCGTGCAGGTCGTCCATCTTCGCGAATCCGTACTCGGAGGCGACGCGCTCGACATCCGCCTTAGCGATGCGGGCCAGTTGCACGCCCACCCGCCGCGCTTCCTTCTCCAAGTACTTCTGGCCGATCTCGATGGCCTTGCTGCGCTCGCTGGCGTTGATGACGGCGCGGATCTTATTGCGCGCCCGCGGCGTCCGCACCAGCGCCAGCCAGTCCTTGCTCGGCATGTGGCCCGGCTGGGTGAGGATCTCGATCACGTCGCCGTTGCGCAGCGCGTATTTCAGCGGGACGATGCGGCCGTTCACCTTGGCGCCCACGCAAGTGTGGCCGACGGCGGTGTGGATGGCGTAGGCGAAATCCACGGGCGTGGAATCGCGCGGCAGGACGATCACCTTGCCGCGCGGCGTGAAGGTGTAGACTTCTTCGCGGTACAGGTCCACTTTCAGAGTGGACATGAACTCGTTGGAGTCCCGCATCTCCTGGATCCACTCCAGGAGGTGGCGCAGCCAGGCGATTCTCTGGTCCTCCTCGCCGCCGGCGTCTTTGCGTCCTTCCTTGTATTTCCAGTGTGCGGCGATGCCTTGCTCGGCGACGCGGTGCATCTCCTCGGTGCGGATCTGCACTTCGAAGGTTTGTCCGTTGGGGCCCATCACCGAGGTGTGGAGGGACTGATACAGGTTGGGGCGGGGAATGGCGATGAAGTCCTTGATGCGTCCGGGAATGGGCCGCCACTCGTTGTGGATGACGCCCAGAGCGGCGTAGCAGTTCTTCACGCAGTCGGTGACGATCCGCACCGCCAGCACGTCGTAGACCTGCTCGATGGTGATCTTCTGCCGCCGGAGCTTCTGGTGGATCGAATAGGCGCGCTTGATGCGGCCCTCGATGCGCGCCGGAATGCCCTCGCGGCGCAGAACCGTGTCCACGTGGTCCTTGATCTGCTTCAGGAAATCCTCATTGGCCTGACGGCGCGATTCGATGGCGCCGAGGATTTCCTCGTAGGCGGCGGGTTCCAGATGCTTGAACGCCAGGTCTTCGAGCTCGCCGCGGATCTTGCCCATGCCCAAGCGGTGGGCGATGGGCGCGTAGATTTCCAGGGTCTCCTGCGAGATGCGCTGCTGCCGCTCGGCCGAGAGCGCCCCCAGCGTGCGCATGTTGTGCAGGCGGTCGGCCAGCTTGACGATCACCACGCGGACGTCGTCCACCATGGCCAGCAGCATCTTGCGGACGCTTTCGGCCTGGCGCTCCTCGCGGGAGTAGAACTTCAGCTTGCTCAACTTGGTGACGCCATCGACGCAACGCGCCACCTCCTCGCCGAACCGCTTGCGAAGCTCGTCGGCTGGCACGCCCGTGTCTTCGAGGACGTCGTGCAGAAGACCGGTCTGGACGCAGACCAGGTCCATGTTCATGTCCGCCAGAATGAACGCTACGTTCAGGGGATGGAAGACATAGGGCTCGCCGGAGGCGCGGACCTGGCCCTGGTGGCACTCGACGGCGAAGCGGTAGGCCTTCTCGACCTGCGCCAGGTCCTCGCGGGGGCGCAAGGACTGAATCTTGGCCTCGATTTCCCGGTACAGGCGCTCGACCAAGGCATCGCGGCCAGCAGCGTCTTCCGGCGCTTGGACGGCCTGAGTAGGCTCGGAGGACATAAAAAAACAGGCGGCGCTCGGACGCCGCCTGTCTCCAGTATACCAGTGGCCGGTCCTACAACTTGGAAGACGCCCCTCGCTCACGCTCGGGGTTCGGTGCTATCGCGCTCCCCAGCACCGTACCACGTGCGTAAGCCGCGGCAGTGTCTTTCCTTACTGCGATCCCGCCGAAGCGGGGGTGACATCGGCCGTCATGCCCGCCTTCTTCTTGCGGGTATCGAGGGTCTTCTGCATCCAGGAATCGGCCTGCGCGATATCGGCCTTGTAATCCTCGGGCGTCGCAGCCAGATCGGCGCGCTCGCGGTAGAGCAGGTTGAGATAGGCCATCGCGTCGTCGTAGTTGGGATCGATATCGAGCGCGCGGTTGAGGTCCGCGATGCCCGCGTTGATCATGTCCCAGTACCTGCCGCGCAGCTCCTCGCGGGCTTTCTTGTCCTTCAGAGGGCCGGGGTCCTCGGGCTTCATGCCGGCCTTGGAGCGGGCGACGCTGAGGGTGGGATACCACTTGGCCCAGGCGATGACGCCCAGGCTGTAAAGAGCGGTCTTATTCTTGGGGTCGAGGTCGGACAGCTTCTGGTACCACTCCTTGGCCTCGTCAAACTTAGCGGTCTTCTTGTCGAGGTCCTTGATACCCTGCGTTTCACTGTAGTTCAACTGGGCCAGGTACTCGATGGCGATCGCGTTCTTCGGGTCGTCTTGCAGCACTTGGTTGAACTGATCCTTGGCCGCTTCGAGCATCTTCGCGTTGTCCGGCTCGTCGGAGCCCGGAATCCACTGCTGGAAATAGGCGATCGCCAGGTAAAGCCTGGCGGTGGGGAACGTCGGATCCAGCTCGATGGCTTCCTTGAATTTGTCCACTGCGTCGGAATATCGCGCGCTCTTGAAGGCTTGCACGCCCTTGTTGAGGTCGTCGCGCGCTCTCAGTTTCTTGCACCCTGTGCCGGAAACGAGAGCCAATACGACGGCGAGCGCAGGTACGAGATAAGTCCATTTGCGTTTCATGCTAGCTCCTCCAGGCTTCACTGCCCGGCTTCGACCTTCTGAGTCATCAGGCCGACTTTGTCGATCCCGGCGGCGTGCGCGGTGTCGATCACGCTCGCCACGGACCGGTATTCGAGATCCGGATCCCCCTTGACGAAGACGACACGTTCGGCGCGGCTCTTGAAGATGTCTTCCAGGCGCGTCTGAAGGTCGGCTTCCTGGACCTGGTCCTGGTTGATCATCAGCGATTTGTCCTTATTGATCGAAATGACCACCGTCCGCGTGTCCGCCGCGCTAGGCTGCTCGTTCGGTTTCGCGGGCTGCGGAACCAGCGCTTCGAGTCCCTTGGGAGTCACCGGGGCGATGACCATGAAAATGATCAACAGCACCAGCAGCACGTCGATGAGCGGCGTGACGTTAATGTCGCACTTGGTAGAACTGGGACCACCCACTGCCATTGACATAAGACTGTTCTCCTTGAAAGCATCCAGGCCGCTGGAGGCTAGTTCTTCTTCTCCGCGACTGAATCGGTCATCAGCCCGAGCTGATCGACCCCGGCCGCTCGCAGGTTGTCCACCACTTCGACGACCCTGGAATACTTAGACCGCGAATCCGCCTTCACATAAGTGGTCTTGTCCTGGCGGCCAGAGATGAGGTCCTTGACCTTGGGCGGCAGATCCTCGGGCTTCGTAAGGTCTTTGCCGAGGAAGGTCTTGCCGTCGCGCGTAATGGCGACCACAACGGCATCTTCCTTCTCCGCGTTGGCCATGGCGATCGGGTTGTTCGCCTTGTATAGGTCCACGCTGACGCCCTTGGAAAGCATGGGGGTGATGACCATGAAGATGATGAGCATCACGAGCATCACGTCCACCATGGGCGTGACATTGATGTCCGCGACGGGCGGCGGTGCATGAAACTTTTTCATTTCCGTTCCCTCCTAACTCAGCCCAGCCTGCGCTCGCGGGGGCCCGTCACCGAGCCCCCCTGCGCACATTCAACTCGCTGGGTCGAATTCCCTAAGTTACGCTACTTCGCCACCTGCTGCGACCGCTTCAGGAAGTAGTCGATCAACTCCGAACTGGAGTTGCCCATCTCGACGTCGAACGACTCGATCTTGCTGGTGAAGAAGTTGAACATCCACACCGCCGGGATGGCCACGAACAGGCCCACCGCGGTGGTCACCAGGGCTTCGGAAATGCCGCCCGCGACCGCGCCGATACCGGTCGACTTCTCATTCGCCATCGAGCTGAACGCGTTGATGATGCCGGCGACAGTGCCGAACAATCCCACGAACGGCGCCGTCGAGCCGATGGTTGCGAGGTTGCCGACGCCGCGCTTCAGCTCGGCGTGCACGATGGCCTCGGCGCGCTCGAGAGCCCGCTTGGAAGCCTCGATTTCCTCGCCCGGGATCTCGGAACTGATCTGGTGCGCACGGAACTCCTGCAAGCCGGCCACCACGACCTTCGCCAGATGGCTCTTCTTGTAACGGTCCGCGATCTTGATCGCCTCATCCAGCTTGCCCTCGCGCAGGGCGCCGGCAACCGCCGGAGCGAACTGCCGCGACTGCTTGCGGGCGGCGCTGTAAGCGATCAGGCGGTCGATCATCACACCGATCGACCACGCGGACATGAGGAACAGGACGATGACGACCGCCCTCGCCAAAGCGCCCATCTGGCGCCACAGTGATATGACGTCCCAACCTACTGCATGCTGCCCTTCTTGCAGCAGCAGTAACGCCCAAACTTGAAGTGTTAAAAACATTGTTCTCTTTCTCCTGCGAGTTGAATTTGGCTGGGAGGGGCCGTGCGGCCCTGTCCCTGCCGTCTTGTGACCTTACATGCTCAACGTGAAATTCACGTCGATCTGGGTAATGACCTCTACCGGCTCTCCGTTGAGGAGGGTCGGGTGATATACCCACTGCGACACGGCAGCCTGCGCCGCCGGCACCAGCAGCGGGTGACCGCTGACAAGCTGCAGATTCTGAATCGTTCCGTCCCGGCCGATGATGGCCGTGAAGATCACATGGCCCTGGATGCGGGCCTGCTTGGCGAGCGGCGGATAGGCCGGATTGGCCCCGCGGATCTTCGCCGCGGCCTGCACGTTGCCGCCCACCCGGATGCGCGAGATCTTGGGCGCCGCCACCGGAGGAGGCGGGGGCGGGGGAGGAGCGGCGGATGCGGTGGCGCTCAGGAGGCCGCCCAGCACGCCGCCGGCGCTGCCGCCGGGCACGCCGCCATATACGCCGCCAACCACGCCGCCGGTCGAAGGCGGTGGCAACTCGTCTTCCTTAATCATCGCGATCTGTTTCGGGATCACCTTCGGCGCCATCAGCTTGCCGGAGTCGAACTGGCGCGGGATCACCTTCACGATCTTTGGGGGCGCCATAGCGGGAGGCGGAGGAGGTGGAGGCGGCGGCGGGGGCGCCGTCAGGAAGCTGGTCAACTGCCCCTTGGGAAGAGCGTCGTAGTAGATCAGCGGGATGAGGACTGCCACGCCGATCAGTGAGCACTGGATGAGGAATGAAACCACGATCGTCCAGGGCTTGTGGGTCTTACCCCTGGTGTCGAGGAGGCTTTGTTCAAACATATTCGAACCCCTTTCGAATCTCTCCGCTACCGGCTTGCGCCGGATCCAACACAAGGCCTACTTGGCCGCCCCTACCGGCCCCGCCGTGCGGCCACCGCCGGCGGCAACGAAGCCCCGGAGGACGGTCTCTTACGCTTCTCCACGAAATCCTGCCAGAAAACCAGAATCGGGCTGGCGATGAAGATCGAGGAGTACGTCCCAATGATAATCCCGATCACCAGCGCCAACGAAAACCCGTGCAACACCTCGCCGCCGAACAGGAACAGCGCCAGGACGGTGAGGAACGTCAGGCCGGACGTCAGAATGGTCCGGCTCAAGGTCTGATTGATGCTCTTGTTGATCAGCACTTCGAGCTTCTCGCGGCGCATGATCTTCAAGTTCTCGCGGATGCGGTCGAAGACGACGATGGTGTCGTTCATCGAATAGCCGACCAGCGTCAACAGCGCCGCGATGACCGTCAGCGAGATCTCCTTGTTGAGGAGCGAAAACAGGCCGATGGTGATGAGTGTGTCGTGGAACACGGCGATCACCGCCGCCGCTCCATAGATCCACTCGAACCGGAAGGCGATGTATACCAGCATGCCGGCCAGGGCGTACAGGGTTGCCTTGACCGCCTGCCAGCGCAGCTCGCCGCCCACCTTGGGGCCGACGATCTCAACCCGCTTCACCGTGAAGGGCGCCAGGGTGCACTCCTGCTTCAGGGTGTTCAGCACCTGGGGGGTGACGCCCGGAACGCCGGAAAGCTGGTCGAAACTCGTCAGCAGGCCGGACTGGTCGCGGTCGCGGTAGGCGACCATGCGGCTGGCCAGGTCCTGGAGCTGCGGATCCGAGAGCATCACGCCGTTCCGAACCAGCGGGTCCCGCAGGCGGTCGGCCACTGCCCCCGCGCCGGCGTTGTTGAACTCGAGCAGGCTCTGGGCTTGCTGGGGGATGAAGGTCGCCTCGAGCGTCTGCGTCATGGCGGCCCGGGCCGCGGCGAGTTCCTGGTCGCTCTTCAATTCGGTGCCGATCAGGACCTCATGGGAAGCGCCGCCTACGTTCTGTACGGTGATATCTCCCTTGATGTTCTTGGAGAGGGCGGTGCGGATGCGCGCATCCGGCGGCGGGCCCGAGAACTTCACGTCCATCATGGCGCCGCCGCGGAAGTCGATGCCGTAGAGGGGGCCTCCCTTGAAGCCCAGACTCGTGAAACCGGCTACGGTCAGCACCAGGGAGGCAATGATGAAGGGCCACTTCTTGCCCAGAAAATCGAAATTCGTCTGTCCAAAGATTTCCATGCAGTACGCCTGCCGGTGCCCAACAGGATTGGACACCGGTTCAGATTCCTAAGTTCCAGGGCTGGACCGAAAAAAAGGCCTGCAGCCCTAAATGCTCAAACTTACCACCTGCCGCTGGCGGCCGAGCGACCAGTCGAACATCGTGCGGGACACGAAGACCGCCGTAAAGACGTTAGCTATCAGGCCGATGACCAGGGTCACGGCAAATCCCTTCACCGGCCCGCTGCCGAACATGAAGAGGAACGCGCAGGAGACGACCGTGGTGACGTGCGTGTCAATGATGGTCAGAAAGGCCTTGTTGAAGCCCGTATCGACCGCGGCAACGACTCCCTTTCCGGCCCGCAACTCCTCGCGAATGCGTTCAAAAATCAGCACGTTAGAATCGACTGCCATGCCGATGGTCAGGATGAACCCCGCGATTCCGGGCAGCGTCAGAACGGCGTCGAAGTAGCTCAAGGCCGCCATGAGAATCAGCGCGTTCAGGACCAGCGCCAGCACCGCGTTGATCCCGGCCTTCCGGTAGTAGACCAGCATGGCCACGACGACCGCCATCAGCCCGACGGCGCCGGCCGTCAGCCCTTCGCGGATGGAATCGGCGCCCAGCGAGGGGCCGACCGTTCGCTCCTCCTCATAAATGATCCCGGCAGGGAGCGATCCGGCGTTCAGGACCAGCGCCAGGTCGGAGGCGTCCTGCTGGCTTGCCATGCCCTCGATGACGCCTTCATCCTCGATGCGGCTCTTGATGACCGGCGCGCTCATAACCCGGTTGTCAAGGACGATGGCCAGCCGGTTCCCCACATTGGCCTCGGTGTAGCGGGCGAACCGCCGCGAGCCGTCTTTGTTCAGCGAGAAGGCGGTTTCCCACCGGTTCATCGAGTCCCGCGTCGGTTTGGAACTGCGCAGGTCGCGGCCGGTGACGACCGGCGTGCGGCTCACCAGGTACCAGACTTCACCCTGCTCGCCGGGCTTAGGCGTTTCCTTGACTAGCTTGGTGTTGAGCGGGAGCACGCCGCCGTGCTTGGACAGCGCCTCGTCCTGGCTCCGGAACGGACCGTCTTTGACCTCGGTGAGCTCGAGCAGGGCGGCGGCCTGCATGATCTGCTTGACGCGCGCCGGATCGTCGACGCCGGGCAGTTGCACCAGGATCTCGTAATCGGCTTCGGCGCGGCCGCGCTGCTGGATCGTGGGCTCGGTCAGGCCCAGACCGTTGATGCGGTTCTCGATGGTTTGAATGGACCGCGTCACGGTATCCTTCTTCAGGGCGATCAGCTCGGTGGGTTTCAGGGTCATCTTGTAGTCGGACGAGTTGACAGGGGTCAGGGTCCAACTGGGGAAGTTGCCGGTCACCAGGTCCCGCAGGTCGCCGGTCCTCGCCGCGGGCACGCCGTGGATGTTGATCTGGATGGAATCGGTCTGCTCGACGGTCTGAGGGTCGTTGCGGTCGATGCTGGTGTAGTCGATGCTGCGCTTGCGCAGGTCGTCCTTGATGGTTTCGATGGTGCGGTCGGCCTCGGCCTTCACCGCATCCTGCACCTGGACCTGCAACACGAGATGGCTTCCGCCCTTCAGGTCGAGCCCCAGATGGATGTTGTTCTGAAGATTGGTGCGCAGCTCGTCCTTGTTCTTAGGTAAACCGATGATGCCGTATACGACCAGCAAAAGCACGCATGCAATTACGATCGCGCGAGTCTTAACACCTTTGGTCATCTCACCTTCCCACTTGAAACTACTTCTTGGCTTCTCCGGCTCCGGAGAGCACGCTCGTCACGGCGCTCCGGGCGATGAGCAACTTGATGCCGTCCGGCTTCACCCGCAGCACCAGGGTGTCGTCCTCTTTGATCTCGGTAATGGAGCCGATGACGCCGCCGCTGGTCAGAACGAGACTTCCATTCTGCAACTCCCGAAGCATCTTCTGCTGAGCCTTCTTCTGACGCTGCATCGGGAGGAAGAGCAAAACATAAAAGATACCGAAGATCAGGAGAATCGGCAAGAAGCCCACCAGGGGATTGGCGGCTTGGGGACTCGGAGCAAGGTTCTCAAGAAGACAAAGATCGAAGAGCACGCGTTATCCTCTCATCGCCACTCATTCCGGCGCTATGGCTGCTTTGCAGTGAACTCAACTCTAAGGAAGAGACGCCGAGGACTGCGGGAACCCTATTCCTCTGGAACCGGCGCGGAGCGGACGGACTCCAACCACCCGGAATACGTTCCTATCATAATACAGTGCCTGATCTGCCGCATCCTGTCAAGGTAATGCTTCAGATTGTGAATGGTAGCCAAGGTGGAGAATAGCATTTCGCCGGCCTGGAACAGATGGCGAAGATAGGCGCGCGAGAAGGTGCGGCAGGTGTAGCAGCCGCAGGCCGCGTCGACGGGGGCGGCATCGTCTTTGTAGCGGGCCTGCTTGATGACGAGGCGGCCTTGCGAGGTGAACAGGCAGCCATTGCGGGCATTGCGCGACGGCAGGACGCAATCCATCATGTCCACGCCGCGCGCCACGTATTCGGGTAGCTCTTCGGGCAGACCGACTCCCATGACATAGCGGGGGCGGTCGCAGGGGAGAATCGCCGCCGCGGCCTCGACCATTGCCAGACTCAGCGGGCGCGGCTCGCCGACCGACAGACCGCCGATGGCGTAGCCGTCCGCATCGAGGGCGGCCAGCGCCGAGGCGCACTCGGCGCGCAGACCGGCGTACATGCCGCCCTGCACGATGGGGAAGAGCGCGCCGGAGGGCCGCTCGACGCGCCGGTAATGCTCGAAGCTTGTGCGCGCCCAGCGGACGGTGCGCTGCATGGCCTCGCGCGCCGCTTCCTCGGTGGCGGGATAGCCGATGCACTCGTCGAGGGTCATCATGACGTCGCTCCCGAGCGCGAGCTGAACGTCCACGGTGGATTCGGGCGTGAACAGGTGCGCGTCGCCGTCCAGGTGCGATTGGAACAGGACGCCCTCATCGGTCACTTTTCGGAGATCGCTGAGGCTGAAGACCTGGAAGCCGCCCGAATCGGTCAGGATGGCGCGCGGCCAGGACATGAAGCGGTGCAGGCCGCCCAACTGGCGGATCGTCTCGTGGCCCGGGCGGAGGAACAAGTGATAGGTGTTGGCCAGTAGGATGGTCGCGTCAAGCTCCTGGATCAGATCGCGCTGGGTGACGCCCTTAACGGTGGCCTGCGTGCCCACGGGCATGAAGACCGGAGTTTCGACGTCGCCGTGCGGGGTGTGAAGCACGCCGGCGCGCGCACCGGTTTTCGGGCACTCCACGAGGATTTCAAATGAGACGACGCGCAAGAGACTATTCTAGCGGGGCGGCCGGAAGAGGCGGCGGCGCGGCGGCGAACAGGGCCTGCGCACTGGGCCGCGTGAGGACCACGAACGTGAACACGCCGAGCAGCGTTCCGTAGGGGATGAAGACGCAGTCGATCCCGGCGATCACCTGGCAAAACAGGCGATGCCGCCGCTGGGAGAGGAACCGTCCCGCCAAGGCCAGGCAGGCGGAAAACCCCAAGCCCAGTAGAAGGAAAGCCGCGCCCAGGATCGTGAAGATGTAGCCCACGATGGCGGGCGGAGAGCCGGCGCCCGTCCCAAACGCATCGGGGTTTGCCAGGAAGACGACGCCCAGGCCCACATAAACGAGCCCGATGCAAGCAAAGAGCGCATTGATCCCGGCGTTGACGTAGTAGAAGATCGTGAGCAGCCGGAGGTGCTCTCGGTCCCGATCGACGAGTTCGCCCATGGCAATCTATGGTACTCGAACCGTCGGGGGCGACTCTTGTCTCATGCAAGAAGAGCCTGAGCGGGGCACTGGATTCTCATACAAGATGAGCCTGAAGCGGAGGATCGGGATGCTGGGTATTGATCATCAGCATGGACGATTCGGAAGCAACGAGCCTGGAACAGATCCGGGCGTT
>Ga0187864_10000042_pt1 | contig 137593 bp, 115 predicted proteins | sample June2016WEW_11_4_FD_132985 | JGI IMG/M metagenome (GOLD analysis project Ga0187864, IMG submission 132985) | Peatland microbial communities from SPRUCE experiment site at the Marcell Experimental Forest, Minnesota, USA - June2016WEW_11_40 | ecosystem: Environmental > Terrestrial > Soil >... | reverse complement strand
TCTGTCCGCCGAACTGAACAATGACCCCGTCCGGTTTTTCGACCGCCACAATCTCCATTACGTCTTCGAAGGTCAGCGGCTCGAAATACAAACGGTCCGAAGTATCGTAATCGGTGGAGACGGTCTCCGGGTTGCAGTTGACCATGATCGATTCGACGCCGAACTCCTGCAGCGCGAAGGACGCGTGGCAGCAGCAGTAGTCGAACTCGATCCCCTGCCCGATGCGGTTCGGCCCGCTGCCCAGAATCATCACCTTCTTGCGCGTGGAAGGCGAGGCCTCGCACTCGCCCTCGTAGCTCGAATACAGGTACGGCGTGAAGCTCTCGAACTCGGCCGCGCACGTATCCACGCGGTTGAACACCGCCCGCACGCCCAACTCCTTCCGCCGCGCGCGCACAGCCAGCGGATCGGCCTTCCACAACTGCGCCAGGCGCCGGTCCGAAACGCCGTCGCGCTTGGCCTTGCGCAACTGCTCGCGCGTCACCGTCTCCAGAGTCTCCGCGCCCAGGTCCTGCTCGTAGGCCACCGCCTCCCGCACCTGCTCCAGGAACCACGGATCGATGGAGGTGTGCTCGCGCACCTGCTCCACCGTGTAGCCGCACTCGAAGGCGAAGCGTATGTACGCCAGCCGGTCCGGGTTCGGCGTGATGAGCTTGCCCGCGATCAGCTCCCGGTCGTAGACATCCGACGCGGACGACTTGCCGCTCTCCAGGCTGCGCATGCCCTTTCCGAGCGCCTGTTTGAACGTTCGCCCGATGGCCATCACCTCGCCCACCGACTTCATCTGCGTGCCCAGCACGCTCTGGGAGCCGGGGAACTTCTCGAACTGCCAGCGCGGAATCTTCACCACCACGTAGTCGATGGTGGGCTCGAAGCAGGCCGGCGTCTTCTTGGTGATGTCGTTCGGAATCTCGTCCAGCCTATAGCCCACGGCCAGCTTGGCCGCGATCTTGGCGATGGGGAACCCGGTAGCCTTCGAGGCCAGCGCCGAGCTGCGCGACACGCGCGGGTTCATCTCGATGATCACCATGCGGCCGTTCTCGGGGTGGAAGGCGAACTGCACGTTCGATCCGCCCGTATCCACGCCGATCTCGCGCAGGCACTTGATGGCGGCATCGCGCATCATCTGGTATTCGCGGTCCGTGAGCGTCTGCGCCGGGGCCACCGTGATCGAGTCGCCGGTGTGGACGCCCATGGGATCGAAGTTCTCGATCGAGCAGATGATGATGGCGTTGTCCGCCAGGTCGCGCATCACCTCCAGCTCGAATTCCTTCCAGCCCAGCACGCTCTCTTCCACCAGCACCTCGTGGACCGGCGAAAGGTCCAGGCCGCGCTCGAGCAGCTCCACCATCTCTTCGCGGTTGTACGCGATGCCGCCGCCGGTGCCGCCCAGCGTGAAACTCGGCCGCAGGATGACGGGGTACGCGATGCGCTCGGCGAATTCGAGTCCGTCGTCGAGGTTGTTGACCAGCTTCGAATCCGGGCACTCGAGGCCGATCCCGCGCATGGCGTCCTTGAACATCAGCCGGTCTTCGGCCTTCTTGATGGCGTCGATCTTGGCGCCGATCAGTTCCACGCCGTAGCGGTCGAGCACGCCCGCCTCGGCCAGCTCCACCGAGAGGTTCAATCCGGTCTGCCCACCTACGGTCGAAAGCAGCGCGTCGGGCCGTTCCTTGCGGATCACTTCTTCGAGGAACGCCAGCGAGAGCGGCTCGACGTAGGTGCGGTCCGCCAAGTCGGGGTCGGTCATGATGGTGGCCGGGTTCGAATTGACCAGGACCACCTGGTAGCCATCCGCCTTCAGCGCCTTGCAGGCTTGCGTGCCGGAGTAGTCGAACTCGCACGCCTGCCCGATGACGATGGGGCCGGACCCCACGATCAGGATCTTGTGGATGTCAGTGCGTTTCGGCATGGGCTAGTTTCCTGGTTCCAGTTCCCTGTGGCGCAGGCACTCGTGCCTGCCGCGCCGAGACTCGTCTCGGCGCCTGGTCTCGGCAAGAGTGCCGAGACGGCAGCCTGAGAGGCTGCGCCACATCACCGCTCCCCCTTCATGAGCCCCTTGAAGTCCTCGAACAGGTAGAGCGAGTCGTGGGGCCCGGGCGCGGCCTCGGGGTGATACTGCACGCAGAAGACCGGCTCGCGGCGGTGGCGGAAGCCTTCGAGTGTTCCGTCGTTCAGGTTCACGTGCGTCAGCTCGATATCGGCCGGGTTGAGCGACTCGGGGTCCACCGCGAAGCCGTGGTTGTGCGACGTGATTTCCACCCGCCCCGTCACCTTGTTCAGCACCGGGTGATTGGCGCCGCGATGGCCGAACTTCAGCTTGTAGGTGCGGCCGCCGAGCGCGAGGCCCAGCAACTGCTGCCCCAGGCAGATTCCGAACAGCGGCGTCTTGCCGACCAGTTTGCGGATGTTGCCGATCTGCGTTGTGAGCGGCTCGGGATCGCCCGGCCCGTTCGAGAGGAACACGCCGTCCGGATGGAGCGCTAGCACGTCTTCGGCCGAGGTCAGCGCCGGGACCACGGTCACCCGGCAGCCCATGTGCACCAGCCGGCGCAGGATGTTGCGCTTGATTCCGAAATCGTAGGCCACCACGTGGAACTCGCGCTCGGCGGCGCGGCCCCAGTCCTCGGAGGGCGAGCAGGCATCCACGCCCTGGTCCCACTCGTAGCGCGCGGAGGTCGACACGCGCGTGGCCAGGTCCAGACCGGCCATGGTGGGAATCGAGCGCGCCTTCTCAACCAGTTCCTTGGCGTCGCCGCCGGCCGTCGAGAGCACGCCGCGCATCACGCCTCGGTTGCGCAGGTGGCGCACCAGGGCCCGGGCGTCGATCTCGGCGATCACCGGGATATTGGCGGCTTCGAGGAACTTGTTGGCGTCCTCGTCGCGCCGCCAGTTGCTGGCGATGGGCGAGAACTCGCGCACCACCAGCCCCTCAATGTAAGGGCGGGACGATTCGCTGTCCCAATGGTTGGCGCCGTAGTTTCCGATTTCGGGGTACGTGAGGACGACGATCTGGCCGCAGTAGGAAGGATCCGTGAAGATCTCCTGGTAGCCGGTGATCGCCGTATTGAAGACGACTTCTCCGGAGCTCTCGGTGCGCGCACCAAAACTGCTGCCCTCGAAGACCGTTCCGTCTTCCAGGGCCAGGATCGCACTATTCAAACCGGTAGTCCTCCAGGTTTAGCTCGGGCCTGCTGGGGTAACCCCTATTTGACCATGTTGCGAGGTCCGCTTCAACATCGGTGGGTGCGACTGATACGGGGCGGCGGCTTGGGCGCGCCGCCCCCAAAAGCAATCTTGTCAGATCAGCTTCACATCCTCGGCTTGCAGGCCCTTCGGACCCTTCTTGACGGAGAACTCAACCTGCGCACCCTCATCGAGCGTCCGGTACCCGGAAGACTGGATGGCGGAGTAGTGCACGAACACGTCCTCCCCTGTTTCTCTTTGAATGAAGCCGTACCCCTTGGCTGCATTGAACCACTTCACTACACCTTTTTCCTTCATCTCTGATCCTTCTCTTTGCGAATCGGGTTGCGGCGCCCGAACGGGACATCCTTTGCCTTATCGCGGTATTCTAACCGACCCGACCCGGGCACACCGATAGCGGCGCCCCGCGTCAAATGCTCCTAAACCTTATACCACAATCAAGAGGCGAATACCCGAAAAATCGGACCCGGACGGGCAGATCGTGCGCCACACCCGTGAAACGGCGGAACATGAGCCCCCCGATTGTCGTATCTTGAGGCATGAACGGAACTTGCCTGGCCGTAGTCGCCGGCGCCGCCCTGCTCGCGGTGGGCTGCGCCCCATATGAGCAGCCGCAGGAAACCTCGGATACGCGGTCGGTCGAGCTGGCCGGGGCCGAATCGGCGCGGGTCCAGGTGGACATGGGCGCCGGCGAATTGTGGATCGAGGGCGGCAGCGCCAAGCTGCTGGATGCCGACTTCCACTACTCGGTGCGCTCCTGGAAGCCCGAGATCAAGTACGACGTCAGCGCCGGCCGCGGCTACCTGACCGTCCGCCAGCCTCCCGTCCATGGCTTCAACACCGGCCACAGGGACAACCGCTGGGACCTGCACCTGAACGACAAGGTGCCCATCGACCTGCGGGTCAACGTGGGGGCCGGCAAAGGCACTCTCAAGCTCTCGGGCACGGCCCTGCGCAGGCTGGAGATCGAGATTGGCGCGGGCGAGTTGCAGGTTGACCTGACCGGCGCCTGGGACCACGACCTTGAGGCCGAGGTCCGTGGCGGAGTGGGCGAGGCCACGGTGAGGCTGCCGCGCGATGTGGGCGTTCGGGCCACGGCCACCGGCGGCCTGGGCGGCGTCAACGTGCAGGGCCTCCACAAAGACGGTAGCTACTACGTCAACGACGCCTACGGCAAGTCCGACGTGCACCTGCGCCTCACGGTCACCGGTGGCATCGGGCAGATCAACCTGCTGGGGTCGTGACCGGCGGAAGCCATCGCTCGTGGCTCGCCGCAGCCAGGCGGGCATCGGGACGAGGCCGGGCGGAAGTTGCCTGCCCACCTGCTGAAGCCCGGCCCCCTAAATCGGGCCGTCCTGGCGGGCCGTCCAGGCGCCGGGCGTTCCGGTGAAGGGTTTGAAACTCGCCGCCCTTGCATTATCGTAGTTTTACGATAAACTAGAAACAGCTTGGTCCCGACTAAATCAGCGGCGTGTGCGGCAACCGCCGAACCCTTCCGGCCGGACCTTCGTCCCATCGAAGGAGATGAAGCGGATCTGGAATTGGCTTCGCTTGCGAGGGCGCTCGGCCACCCGGCGAGGGTGCGCATCCTGCGGCTCTTATCACGGCAGGACGCCTGTATTTGCGGCGATCTGGTTGACATAGTCGGACTCGCGCAGTCTACCGTTTCGCAGCACTTGAAGGTGCTCAAGGAGGTGGGGCTGATCACCGGCACCGTTGATGGCCCAAGGACGTGCTACTGCGCTAGTGCGGGAGTGCTGAGGAGGTTGAAAGCTCTCATGGCCGCCGTCTGATGGCTGGGAGGCATTCATCGGTATTATGCGATTTTGTGCGGCTCGATGGGAAAGGGAACCGCCGACTGCCCCATCGGTCGTTGGCATCAGCGGAGTTCGGTTCCGGTAAACCGGCGCTAGTCGCCGTGGTTCTCAGAGGGGGCATGGGATGGGCTGCATTCTCACACTGGTGCACAGACCGGGTTCCTGCGATCGTTCACTCGATTACGCGGTAAGCATCGCACTGGCGCAGCACGCCGAACTGCAAGTGCTGCATGTTCTTCCTCCGATCCCTCCGATACCAGCAGACCCAGGCTACAATTTCCTGGGCCGCAAAAGGTATCGAGAGTTACTCCGTGCGCAGGCGGAGGCCGGGTTCGAGGCAGTCAGGACGCGGTGCATCCCTGAATTGGCGCTCAAGGACTTGGCGATCCTTGACGGCGACCTGGTGCAAGCGGTCACGGGAGTCGCAGCAGACCTCAAGCCGGATTTGATCATCATCCCGCAGCCTGTGTTGCGCGCGTGGTCATCGCTGTTCCGCAGACACGTCCTCGAGCGTATCGCTCGTGCGACGGGCGCCCCGGTCGTGCTCCTCCCGGAAGCGCTAGGCGCGCGGGAGTTCACGTGCCTGCACTGTCCCCAAACGCCACACGTTTGGGATGCGTCGGAGGCGGCGTGATGCCCTCAGCAATGCGCGGCGCGCGCGTGGTTGTGGTTGCACTCGGCCTTGTCCAACTGGCCTGTGCGCCCGCAGCGAAGCTCGACCCGGTCGGACTGGGCGAGAGACTGCGCGAGCTGTCGGTGCCAACGGATGGGGCCATTCTTGATGCCGAAGCGCCATCATCCACGACAGGGTCGATCACGATGCGCTGGACCCTGAAGGCCGGCATGTCGTGGGCACAGTATCAGTCTTGGGTGACCGACCATCTGCGCCCGGAGTTCGACGAGGTCAAGCGAAGCGCGACCAAAGTCTCGTTCTCGAAACTGTTGGCCGGGGATTCCGTGGTGTTGGAACTGGAGTTGGTCTCCGGAGGCGACCCGATCGGGCTGCGGGCAACCTATGTGATGGCACCCGATTGAGCACGCCTAGTTGAGAAAGGAGTATGTCGAGTGATCAAGCCCAGGGTTCTGTTTCTCTGTACCGACAACTCGTGCCGAACCCAGATGGCGGAGGGCTTTCTCCGGCATTTGGCCGGAGATCGCTTCGATGTGGCGAGTGCCGGCTGTGAAGCCACGGATCTCGATCCTGACGCGGTTGAAGCCATGCGGGAGGCCGGCGTCGATATCTCCGGCCACCGAGCCAAGCCGGCCGAAACGTATTTCGGCCAGCAGTTCACCTTCGTGATCACTCTGTGCAGCCGTGAGACCGAGAACACGTGCCCCATTTTTCCAGGCGGCATCTGGCGCCTGCAGTGGCCGATCGAAAATCCGCATGCGCAACGCGCGGTTGCGGAGCACAAAGCATCCGTTCGACGTGCTCGCGATCTCATACACCAGCAGGTGCTGGACTTTATCAACGCGCATGGGTGAACGCGCGGCCGGTCTGGCGAGCAGCTTGAAGTTCGTCCCACGTTCCCTCTTGTGTTGCGGGCCGCTTTGGGGTATTTTTTCGATTAGTGGCGCGAATAGTCCCGGTGGTCCTGTCGCTTTTCGTTCTCGTCCCGCTCGCGTGCGGTCAGGATTTCAGCGGAACGTGGAAGCTGAAGTCCCAGCAGGGCGAGCCCGGCGCACTGCCCGAGCCGGCGGCGGCCACGCTCGAGATCGAACAGCGCGGCGGCGCCATCCACTGCGTCTCGGGCCCCTCCCGCTGGTCCTTCACCACCGACGGCAAGGAGGCCCGTGTCACCATCGGGCGCCGCTCGCTCAACACCGTTGCGAAATGGGAAGGGTCGGCGCTGCTGGTCAACACAATTGTGAACGATCCGGGCCGGAATTACACGCAGATGGACCGCTGGACGGTCTCCCGGGACCGGAGGGTGCTGACCGTCAGCCGGGAAATCGCCGGCCGCGACGTGGAAGCTACTCTGATCTACGAGAGGGCGGACGCCCTGACCGCGGGCGCTTCGGCGAATCCCGCGGAACCGCCCAAACCGGTCGAGTACACCGTCGAGGCCGGCACGCGCATTCCGCTCCTGCTGGTCAACAGCGTCAGCACGAAGCACTCCACGGAGGGCGACCGGGTGTACCTGCGCACGGCCTTCCCCATCCTGTCGAAGGGCGTGGTGGTGATCCCGCCGGGCAGCCACGTGGCCGGGACGCTGACCTTCGTCAAGCCGCCCGGCCGGGTGAAGGGCCGCGGCGAGATTTTCATCCGGTTCGATTCGCTCACGCTCCGCAACGGCGTCACGCGCGATTTCCGCGCGCGGGTGGACAACGTTGACGCCCAAACCCGCGGCCACGTGGACAGCCAGGAGGGCTCCATCAAGGGCGAGGGCGACCCCGGCGCAGACGCCAGGACCGTCGGGGTGGCAACGGGGGCCGGGGCTTCGGTCGGAGGCATGGCGGGGTCTGCCGCCGGACATGCGGGTATGGGAGTCGGCATAGGCGCCGCGGCGGGAGCGGTGGCCGGACTGCTGATCTCGCACGGGGCCGACACCGTCCTGGCCCAAGGCAGCAGCGTCGAGATGATTCTCGACCGCCCCCTGGTTTTCGCCGCCGGCGACATCCCAGACCGTCCCCGGCGAGTGGAGTGAGGGGAAGCCCCCCACTCGGCCGACGGCCGATGGCTGACGGCTGGACCCGTTCGTGGTACTGCCCGTACGGTCTAGTACTCAACTTCCCGATTGCGAGGATCGAGCGTTCCGGCGATAATGGGGGTGTCTCTGCGTAGCCGTTTATGCTGAGTGCGGTTCGGGAGCTATCTTAAATGAAACGCGTTGGTTCTGACGAGCCGTTGCGCTGTTCCTTCTGCCATAAAAGCCAGGATGTTGTCGGGAAGCTGATCTCTTCCCCCAGCGATTACCCGCGCGCGTACATCTGCGACGAGTGCATCGCGGTCTGCAATTCGATCCTCGAAGACGACCGGCACGACTCCCCTTACGCGGCCCCGCACAAGCTTCCTAAGCCATTGGAACTGAAGGAGTATTTGGATCAGTACGTGATCGGACAGGACGCCACCAAGAAGAAGCTGGCCGTCGCCGTCTACAACCACTACAAGCGCATCCACATGAACAAGCAGCGCGGTGGGGATGTGGAAGTGGCCAAGTCCAACATCGTGCTGATGGGGCCCACCGGTTCCGGCAAGACGTTGCTGGCGCAAACGCTGGCTCGAATCCTCGACGTACCCTTCGCCATCGTGGACGCCACCACGCTGACCGAAGCGGGCTATGTGGGCGAAGATGTAGAGAACATAATTCTGCGCCTGCTGCAAAACGCCGACTGGGACGTGCAGCGCTGCCAGACGGGCATTATCTACATCGACGAGATCGACAAGATCAGCCGCAAAGATGAAAATCCCTCCATTACTCGCGATGTCTCGGGGGAGGGAGTCCAGCAGGCGCTTCTGAAGATCCTGGAGGGCACCATCGCCAACGTCCCGCCGCAGGGCGGCCGCAAGCACCCGCACCAGGAGTTCACACCGGTGGACACCACGAACATCCTGTTCATCTGCGGCGGCGCCTTTGTGGGACTGGAGAAGATCATCGCGCGGCGCGTAGGCAAGAAGTCCATGGGCTTCCTGGCGGCGGAAGCGGACGGCAACAAGCCGTTCGTGGCCAACCCCGGCAGCAAGCGCGATATCGACCTGCTGGAGCGGATACAGCCCGTCGATCTGATCAAGTTCGGCTTCATTCCCGAGTTCATCGGGCGCCTTCCGGTGGTCGGCATCTTGGAGGACCTGGACAAGTCGGCCCTGATGCAGATCCTGGTCAAACCCAAGAACGCCATCGTGAAGCAGTACCAGCGATTGTTCGAATTCGAAAATGTTAGACTGAGATTTAGCGATGACGCGCTGGAGGCCATCGCGGAACTCGCGATGGAGCGCAAGGTGGGGGCGCGGGGCCTGCGCATGATCCTGGAAGATCTGATGCTGGATCTGATGTACTATCTCCCGTCATACAAGAAGGTCCGCGAGTTTCTGGTGACCAAGGAGATGGTGATGACCCAGAAGATCAGTCTGGCATTGCTGGAGAAGGCTGGGTAGGGAGTTCCTGGGGCGCCGTATTCTTCCGTGTGCAGCCGTGCGCGGTCCCGTGTGGGGCCGGGGCGGGGCCGAGAGAGATAATCCCAACAAGCCCGAAGCGCGAGGTGGGCTGGCTGGTGCATCTCCGGGCGCCGCCGGCGCTTGAGAGACTGAAATGCTTACATCCAAAGAGAAATCGGATTCAAGACGTCTACCGATGATGCCGGTCCGCGACGTGGTCATCTTTCCGCACATGATGACCCCGTTCGTGGTGGGGCGCGAGTCGAGCGTGCGCGCTCTCGAAGAGGCGCTGGGCGGGGACAAGCGCATTTTCCTGGCCACGCAGCACGACGCCTCGATCGACGAGCCGCGCCCGGAGGAGATCTACAGCGTCGGGACGATCGTCAGCATCGTGCAGAGCCTGCGCCTGCCCGACGGCAACATCAAGGTCCTGGTGGAAGGCATCGAGCGGGGCAGAATCGTCTCGGTGGCCGAGGACGAGGGCTTCTTCCGCGCGGTAGTCAAGGTGGCGCACTTCAAAGTGGAGCCGGGCCCGCAACTGGAAGCCCTGGTCACGCGCGTCACCACGCTGTTCGAGCAGTACATCAAGCTCAGCCAGAACCTGAACTACGAGACCATGATCGCGGCCATCCGGGTGGACGATCCCGGCAAGCTGGCCGACACGATCGGCGCCAATCTCCAGCTCACCATCGAAGAGAAGCAGGAGCTGCTCGAGATCTTCGATCCCATCGACCGGCTGACGCGCGTCGCCGAGATGCTCGATATCGAGATCGAAAAGCTGAACGTCGATCGCACCATCCAGGGCCGCGTGAAGCGCCAGATGGAGCGCGCGCAGAAGGAGTATTACCTCAACGAGAAGATCAAGGCCATCCAGAAGGAGCTGGGCCGCGGCGAGAAGAGCGAGATCGACGAGCTGAAGAAGAAGATCGAAACCGCGGGGATGACCAAGGACGCCCTCGAGAAGGCGCTGGCGGAGCTGAAGCGGCTGGAGAACATGCCGCCGATGTCGGCCGAGTCCACGGTCTCCCGCAACTACCTGGAGTGGCTCCTGGCGGTGCCGTGGAAGCAGAAGTCGAAGGAGATTCGCGACCTGAAATTCGCCGAGGGCGTTCTGGAATCGGACCACTACGGCCTGGAGAAGATCAAGGAGCGGATCCTGGAGTTCCTGGCGGTGCGGCGGCTGGTGAAGAACCCGCGCGGCTCGATCCTGTGCTTCGTGGGCGCGCCGGGCGTGGGCAAGACGTCGCTGGGCATGTCGGTGGCCAAGGCCACAGGGCGCAAGTTCATCCGGCTCTCGCTCGGCGGCGTGCGGGACGAGGCCGAGATCCGGGGCCACCGGCGCACCTATATCGGCGCGCTGCCGGGCCAGATCATCCAGATGATGCGCAAGGCGGGCACGCGGAACCCGGTCTTCATGTTGGATGAAGTGGACAAGATGTCGATGGACTTCCGGGGCGATCCCTCGGCGGCGCTGCTCGAGGTGCTGGATCCGGAGCAGAACTTCATGTTCATGGATCACTACCTGGACGTGGAGTACGACCTGAGCCAGGTCTTCTTCATCGCCACGGCCAACGTGCTGCACACCGTCCCGCCGGCTTTGCAGGACCGCATGGAAGTGATCCGGCTTTCCGGGTACACGGAGTTGGAGAAGCTGGAGATCGCCAAGCGGTTCCTGGTGAAGAAGCAGATGAAGGAGACCGGCCTCTCGGACAAGCTGGTCGAGTTCAGCGACGAGGGCCTGATGACCCTGGTCCAGTACTACACGCGGGAAGCGGGGGTTCGCAACCTGGAGCGCGAGATCGGCAACATCTGCCGCAAGGTGGCGCGGCGGACGGTGAACGCGATGCCCGGCCCGGACGGACAGGAGCAGCCGCAGCCGGAGCGTGCCGTGATCAGCGCAGCGCTGGTTCCGGAGTACCTGGGCCCCCTGAAGTTCCGCGACCTGGAAGCCGATAAATCGAATGAGATCGGGGCGGCGGTAGGGCTGGCGTGGACCGAGGTCGGGGGGCAGATTCTGACCACCGAAGCCACGATCATGGACGGCAAGGGCAAGCTGACCACCACGGGGAAGTTGGGCGACGTGATGCAGGAGTCCGCGCAGGCGGCGCTGAGCTACACCCGGTCGCGCGCGCACCAGTTGGGTTTGCCGCGCGATTTTTACCGGAACCTGGACATTCACGTGCACGTCCCTGAAGGTGCCATCCCCAAGGATGGGCCTTCGGCCGGGATCACGCTGGCGACCGCGATCATAAGCGCCCTGACCCGGATTCCGGTGCGCTGCGATATCGCGATGACGGGCGAGATCACGCTGCGCGGCCGCGTGCTGCCCATCGGCGGGCTGAAGGAGAAGCTGCTGGCGGCGCGCCGCCACGGCATTCGGGAGGCGATCGTCCCCAAGGATAACGAAAAGGATCTCCCCGACATTCCAGGGGCCATTCGCGCGGACATGAAGCTGCACTTCGTCGAATCCATGGACGAGGTGCTCAAGATCGCCCTGGAGCGGGAGATCATCGCATTACCCCTGGCGCCGACCGCCGGAGCGGTGGAGCAGATGGCGGCCCAGCAGCCCAGCGAAGAGAAGCTGCATTAGAAGAGTCGATGGTCGATAGTGGATGGTCGATGGTGCCATCGACTATCGACCATCGACCATCGACCAAACCGTGACCGCTCAGTATATAATTGGAGCAGCCCGCCGGGAGCAGTTTCCGCCCGAGGAACTACCTGAAATCGCGTTTCTCGGCAGGAGTAACGTGGGCAAATCCAGCCTGCTGAACTGCCTGCTTGGAGGCAGGCAACTGGCAAATACCAGCAAAAAACCCGGATCGACAAGACTGATTCACTTCTATCGCGTGAACGGGGAGTTCTGCTTCGCGGATCTTCCCGGGTATGGTTACGCCCACGTTTCCCAGCAGACGATCGCGGGCTGGAAGCAGTTAGTCGAAGATTACCTGCTCGGGCGGGAGAACCTGGCGCTGGCGATCCTGCTGGTGGATGCCCGGCGCGGGTGGATGGAGAAGGACCTGGAACTCCAGCGCTGGCTCGAGTTTCACAACCGGCGGCACCTGGTTGTCGCCACGAAGATTGACAAGCTGAACCGATCGGAACAGATACGCGGCCTGGAAGCCTTGGGGCGCCAAACGGGCGCGGAAGGGCCCATGCCGTTCTCGGCCGTGACCGGCCGGGGAGTAAGGGAGATTTGGCAAGCCATATGGACAACCCAGAAGAAGTCGTAAATCCAACCCAAACGCAGGAGGAAAAGCCCCAGGCGCAAACGCAAACGCCCCCCGCCGACGCCCCTCCGCAAGCGGGTGCCCGCAAAGGGCGCAACACGGGACCGGGCGGAAACGCGCCGCCCCAAAAGAACGGCCCGACGGCGGCGACCACGCTCGACCTGGTCGCGCTCAAAGACATGAGCATCCAGCAGCTCAACGGCATAGCCAAAGAGCTGGGGCTGACCGGCGTCTCCGGCCTGCGCAAGCAGGAGGTGATTTTCAAGATCCTCCAGGCGCAGGCGGAGAAGAGCGGGCTCATCTTCTCCGAAGGAGTGCTGGAGTGCCTGCCGGACGGCTTCGGCTTCTTGCGCGCGCCGGAGTACAACTACCTGCCGGGTCCCGACGACGTATACGTCTCGCCCTCCCAGATCCGCCGTTTCGATCTGCGGACCGGCGACACCATCTCGGGCCAGATCCGCCCGCCGAAAGAGGGCGAGCGCTACTTCGCGCTCATCAAGGTGGACGCCATCAACTTCGAGCCGCCCGAGGAATCGCGGAACAAGATCTTCTTCGACAACCTCACGCCGCTCTATCCCAACGAGCGGGTGAAGCTGGAGACGGTCAAGGACAACTACTCGGGCCGCATCATGGACCTGCTGACGCCCCTGGGCAAGGGCCAGCGCGGGCTGATCGTCTCGCCTCCGCGCACCGGCAAGACCATGCTGCTGCAATCGATCGCCAACTCGGTCACGGCCAATCACCCGGAGATCGTGCTGATCGTGCTGCTCATCGACGAGCGTCCGGAGGAAGTGACCGACATGCAGCGCTCGGTGAAGGGCGAGGTCATCAGCTCGACCTTCGACGAGCCGGCGGCGCGGCACGTGCAGGTGGCCGAGATGGTCATCGAAAAGGCCAAGCGGCTGGTGGAGCACAAGCGCGACGTGGTGATCCTGCTGGATTCGATCACGCGCCTAGCGCGGGCCTACAACACCATCGTCCCACCCTCGGGCAAGGTGCTCTCGGGCGGCGTCGATTCGAACGCGCTGCAACGGCCGAAGCGGTTCTTCGGCGCGGCGCGCAACATCGAGGAAGGCGGCTCGCTGACCATCATCGCCACGGCGCTGATCGACACCGGGAGCCGCATGGACGACGTGATCTTCGAGGAGTTCAAGGGCACCGGCAACCAGGAGATCCACCTGGACCGCAAGCTGGTGGACAAGCGCGTCTTCCCGGCCATCGACATCAACCACAGCGGCACCCGTAAGGAGGAGCTCTTGCAGCCGAAGGAAGAGCTGAACCGGGTGTGGGTGCTGCGCAAGGTGCTTTCGCCGCTCTCGCAGGTGGAGGCGATGGAGCTGCTTCTGGACAAGCTCTCGAAGACGCGGAGCAACGCGGAGTTTTTGAACTCGATGAACGGGTAGCTCAGGGACCCGCCCGCGACGTTCGGCTCCGGCTATAGTTGGTGAATATGGCAGCGTTAGCGGTGCCCCAGCTCTTGGGGGTCAGTGTGGCGGTCCTTGTTTTGGGGATTGGATTGGTTGACGGGCTCGTGATGCTCGTCTCCCCGCGGCGCTGGTTCGACCTTCCCTCCTGGCTCGGTTGCCATGGATCGATGCGTCGCACTATGCTCTCCACGTGGGGAGGGCGGTTCCAGATCCGGACCTTGGGCCTTATCCTCACGGTCGTCGTCGTTTACATGGCGGCGTCAGCCTTACTCTCCCTGCACCGTACCGGGGGCGAACCCGCGCCCCGAGTTGGAGCAGGTGGGTCCTCTGTGGTCTATTTCGTCTTCTGTGGGGCAACCTGCGCGGGCATCGTGGGCACGGGATTGGCGGTGCTGCTCAAGCCGGCGTGGTGTCTGCGTAAATGGGGACCGGTGCGGCTGCCGGAGCGCTTACTTAGCGAGCCGGGGCTCGCTGACGCGCAGCGCAGGGCGGCGGACCCTTTTCTGCCGGCGGCGAGGGTTTTCGGTCTTGTCGAGATCGCCGTCGGATTGTACGTTGCCTGGTCGTGCTTCCATCACGGCTAGGGTAGATCTCAAGGGCGTGGTCCCGCTTATTCTCAGACAAAGAGACGAATGACTTCCATGGCCAAAACTGTGAAGCTGCTCGATCCAATCCACCCCGGCGAGATACTGAGCGAGGAGTTCATGAAGCCGCTCGGCATCAGCATCAATCGTCTCGCCCGCGATCTGCACGTGCCCCCGAACCGCATCCATGGAATCGTTCACGGGACACGTGCTATTAGCGCGGACACCGCGTTGAGGCTCGGCACGTATTTCGGGGTGGCGCCCGAGACCTGGCTGAACCTGCAGTCGGAGTACGACCTGCGCGTCGCCCGTAGGACCACCGGCGAGGAGATCTCGAAGACGGTGCGTAGCCGGGAAGCCGCTTAGCTGGAGTCCGCTCCCTGACGGTCGCGGCTCGGTTCGGGCTCCGCTACAGTAGACGCATGGGCCGCATCCGCATCCTGTCCGACGAGGTCGCCAATAAGATCGCGGCGGGGGAAGTGGTCGAGCGGCCGGCTTCGGTGGTCAAGGAGCTGCTCGAGAACGCGCTCGACGCCGGGGCCACGCGGGTGCGGGTCGAGGTGGCGAGCGGGGGGCGGCGCCTGATCCGCGTCACTGACGACGGCTGCGGCATGCTGCGCGACGATGCCATGCTGGCCTTCGAGCGGCACGCCACCAGCAAGCTCTCGAGCGCGCGCGACCTGCTCCACATCTCGACTCTGGGATTCCGTGGCGAAGCGCTGCCGTCGATCGCCTCCGTCTCGCGGCTGTTGCTCGAAACGCGGGCGCGCGAGGAGCAGACCGGGGCGCTGGTCGAGATCGTGGGCGGGAAGATGCTCCGAAGCGAGGAGGCGGCGCTGGCTCCGGGCACGCAGATCACGGTCCGCGACCTGTTCTTCAACGTGCCGGCGCGGAAGAAGTTCCTGCGCTCGGAGCAGACCGAGCTGGCGCACGTGGCCTCGCTGGTGACGCACTATAGCCTGGCGCATCCCGACAAGGCCTTCCTCCTGGTGAGCGACGAAAAGGAGCTGCTGGACGTGGCGCCGGCCGAGAAGCTGCGCGACCGCGTCTACCAGGTCTTCGGCAGCCAGATGCTCGACGAGTTGGTGGAGCTGGGCGTGCGCGAGCGCGCGCTCGAGGAGGCGCCGGCGGAGCCGGGCGGGGAAGCGGCGCGCAGGATCTTCCGCCTGAGCGGATTCATTTCCCGCCCGCAGATTCAGAAGCTCAACCGCAATTCCATTTTCCTGTTCGTCAACCGGCGGCTGATCCGCGACCGCCTGCTGCTGCACGCCATCTCGGCCGCCTATCACAACCTGATGCCGCCCGCCTGCTTCCCGTTCGCGCTGCTGTTCCTCGATTGCGACTACGAGGAGGTCGACGTGAACGTGCACCCCTCCAAGACCGAGGTGCGTTTCCGCGCGGCGAGCCTGGTGCACGATTTCGTTCGCGACGCGCTGCGGGAGGCGCTGATCGAGTCGAAGCCGGTGGCCTCGATTCCGCTGCCCGCTCCGCGGCCCACGCCGCAGCCCGCGGCCGAGCTGCCCTACTCGGAGTTCTCGCAGCAGTTGGAGCAGGGGCTGCCGGGGGCAAGCGAGATGCCGGCCGAGCGGGCGGGCGAGGCGCTCCCGGAGTTCACGCTGCGGGGCACGCGGCCCGCCGAGCCGCGCTTCGATTTCGGCGGCGGCTCGATTCCGTTGGCCGAGCCCGTGCCCGGCGCTCCGATTCCCGATACGCACGGTGCGTTTCCGCCGGAGCTGGTTCCGGAGCCTTCGCAGAGCCTGACGGCGCTGGGGGATTTGCGGCCGCTCGGCCAGATCCACGAGAGCTTCATCGTGGCCGCGGGGCGCGACGGCCTGTGGATCATCGACCAGCACGTGGCGCACGAGCGCATCCTGTTCGAGAAGATTCTGAAAGAACGCGCGGCGGGACGCGCCGAGATGCAGCGGCTGCTGATGCCGCTCATCATCCGGCTCACGCCCGGCCAGCAGGTGGACTACGACCGCATCGCGGACGAGCTCGAAGCCAGCGGATTTGAGACCGAGCCGTTCGGGCAGCGCACCATCGCCGTGAAGGGCGCGCCGGCGGGCATCCGCCCGGAGGAGATCGAGCGGCTCATGGGCGAGATTCTCGAGATCGCGGACCGCGAGCTGCGCAAGGTCTCGATGGACCAGGTGCGGCGGGCGATTGCGGCCTCGATCGCGTGCCGCGCCGCGATCAAGGTCAACATGCGCCTGGACGCCGACAAGATCGGCTGGCTGCTGAAATTGCTGGCGGCCACGGATTGCCCGATGAGCTGCCCGCACGGGAGGCCGATCGCGCTGCGCTACTCGCTGCGCGACATTCTGAAGGGCTTTCACCGGATATAAAAAGGAACGGGATCAAGGGTCGGCGGCTGGGTGTAAAATGAACAGGAGCCAGAAGTCCAGAATGGAAGTTCCGAATCCGTCCGTGCGTCGTAGTGACGGACGACGGTGCTGAGGACTCTGCTTGGAGAACGAGACCATGGCCGAAACGGCCCAGATCGCAAACGGTATCTCGGGAGATAAACGGTATCAGGAGCGCGCGAGGCGCGCGCTGCCCCTCTTGGTGCGACAAGCCCAGGCGTTCCAGCCGATTACCTACTCGGATCTTGCTTCGGAACTCGGAATGTCCAATCCTCGGACTTTGAATTATGTTTTGGGCGCCATCGGGCAGGCTCTCAAGAGGCTCGCGGTCGATTGGGCCGTGGACATTCCAGCTATCCAGTGTCTCGTAGTCAACAAGCACACGGGCTTGCCAGGGGAGGGCGTGGGGTGGTTCATCACCAGCCTCGATGATTTCAAGAAGCTCAACCGAAAACAGCAGCGGAACATCGTCCAGGCTGAACTCCAGAGAGTATTTGCTTTCAATAGATGGCCAGCAGTCCTTGAGGAATTCGGCTTGAAGCCGAAGCCACTCGACTATCGCACTATCCTTCACCAAGCCGCATCGTTTGTTGGCGGCGGTGAAAGCACGCACCACCGGGCACTGAAGGAGTTCGTCGCAGGTCATCCAGACGTGATTGGCTTGCCTTCATCAGTAGGGCCTGGAGAGACGGAACACCCATTGCCCTCGGGCGATTGTCTGGATGTGTTTTTTCAGGATCACGATGATTTCGTTGCCGTCGAGGTGAAATCCTCGCTGTCCAATACGGCCGATGTGGTCCGGGGCATGTTTCAATGCATCAAGTACCGGGCCGTCATGGAAGCGCTGCAGGCTACCAGGGGACTCGCGCAGAACGCGCGCGCGATCTTGGTCCTTCAAGGCGAGGTCCCAGCTGAACTGATTCCTATGAGAAATGTTCTGGGCATCGAGGTCGTCGAGAAGATCGAGCCGTGTTAACCAACGGCCGTTCCGCTTCAGGATGCGGTCGGCTATTGTGGAGGCGCGGGTGGGAGTCGAACCCACGCATAAAGGTTTTGCAGACCTCTGCCTTACCACCTTGGCTACCGCGCCTGCGTGAGCAGACTTCATTATCTCAAAACGGATGGCCGCCCGGAGGGCGCAGGGCCGTGGACGGAACCTCGCGGGGCGCCGCGGGCGATGGCGACGGAACCGGCCGCCGCGCGATGGCCGCCGGCGGCGCCGCACTCTCCGGAATCACCGGCAGCAGCAGTTGCGAGGGGCGCGAGCGGTCGTGGTAGACCGTTTGCCGCGTGCGACGCATCTCCTTCTCGTCCGCCACCGCGCGGCCGGTGTTGGGATTGCGGTCATAGTGGGGAAAATTGCTGCTTGAGACCTCCAGCCGGATGCGGTGGCCCGGGGCGAATTCGTTGCTGGTGACCCCGGCGTCGATGGCGATCGGATAAACCTGGCCCGGCCGCGCCAGCGCCGGCCGCTCGATCGAGTCGCGGTAGCGCAGCCGCAAGATGCCATCGCACAGGTTGATCGCGCTGCCGTCCGGGGATACGTCCACCACCTTGGCGGTGAAATCGGTATCCGGCGCGCTAGTGGACACGTACAAGATCACCCGCACCGGCCCGGTGACCTCGAGCGGCCGCTTGAGCGGCGCGCTGGTGTAGACCAGCACGTCGCGGCGCCGCTCGATTTCGCGCTGATCCCGAGGTCCCCAGGGCATCCGCATGGGATTACAGCAGACGTTGCCGCCGGCGGTCGGTACGGGATCGGCGGGGTCGTAGACGAACCGGTCGGGCGTTCCGCGGTGCGGCCGTTGCGGCTCCAGACGCCCGTCTCCGGCGAGCGTGATGGCCTTGCCGTGGCCGGCCAGGAAGAACGGCGTCACTACGGCGCGCGCGAGCGGCCACTCCCGCTCGTCGCGCCAGCGGTTGGCGCCCATGACGAAGATCCTCAGGGGCGGCTCGGATGCGGCGGCGTCGCGCGCGGCGGCCTCGTGCGCGCTGGCGGGAGGCTGGAGCCAGGTGTCGAACCAATCGAGCTGGAGCTTGCGCAGCGGCGCCCTCGAATCCGGCCCGAAGTCCACGTTCCCAAAATGATAGAAGAGGTCGTGGGGCCACGGCCCTACGATGAGGCGGCAGACCCGCCCTTTGCGCCGCAGGATGCTGAAGGCTTCCAGGTCGCTTTCGGCGAAGTTGTCGTACCAGCCGGCTGCGGCAAACACCGGAACGCGCACGCGGTCAAGCTCCCCGCGGGTGCTGATCGACTTCCAGAACGCGTCGTAGGCGGGGTGGTCGAGAGCCTGCTGGAAGAAATCGACGCTGTGGCCGGTTGCCAGGCGGTCGGTGTAACGCAGCGGCATCTCGAGTACGAAGCGGTCGAAGTCGGGTTTGAACGCCGGGGCGCGGAGGTTCTCCGCGATCCACTCCAGGCGGTGGCCGAGCTTAAGGGCGCCGCCGCGCGAGTAGAAGCGGTCGAAATAGTCGTCGCAGCCGGCCACGATGGGGAAAATCGCCTTGAGGTAGGGGCTGGCGGATAGAGCCGCCTTCCACTGCGCAATGCCTAGATACGACGCGCCGGTCATGCCCACCCGCCGATTGGACCATTCCTGGTGCGCGATCCAGCTCAGCGTGTCCTCGCCGTCGGCCACCTCCTGGCGCAACGGGTCGAAGAAGCCCTCGGACTTGTAGCGGCCGCGCACGTCTTCGATCACAACCGCGTAGCCGTGCTCGACGAAGGCGCGGTAGTTGGGCCTGAGCTCGGAGCCCTTGCCGTAAGGCGTGCGGATGAGGATGGCGGGAAGGCGGGCGGTTCCCTCCGGACGGAACACGTTGGCCGCGAGGTCGATGCCGTCGCGCATGGGCACCAGCACGTCGAATTCCTGGACGATCCGGACCGGAATGGGCGCGTGCGGGCGGGGAGCGGCCCCGGCGGTCAGCGGCAGCAGGACGAGAGCAATTCGAAGTAGCGGCGCGCGACGAGATCCGGAGAATGGTGCGCCGCGATGTGGGCGGCTGCGCGGGCACCGATCTGGCGGGCCTGCTCGGGGTGCTCGACGAGCCACATCATATAATCAACCAGCAGCGGCTCTTCCGCAAGTCCCCGGTCGATTCGGATGACGGCGTCATCCGGGAAACGCACCACTTCCTCCCCCGCGCTCACCAGCACCGGCTTGCCCATCCCCATGAGGCGGATAGCGATTCCCGACGTTTCCCGGGCCGAGGGGTGGCGCAGGCTGATGCAGGCGTCGACGGACGCGGCAAGCGCCTGGAATTCGGGTTCCGGGACATAGGGCGCGCGAAGAACGCCCGGCGCGCTGAGCATGGGGGCGAGCGCGGACTCGAGATCTTGCGAGACGAAATCGCCGGCCACGAGCAGCCGTACGCGGGCGCACCGGCTCCGCACGCGGTCGAAGGCGCGCAGGATGCCGGGCAGCCGCTTCGATTCGCGCAGGTGCCCGAAGACGCCGAAAAGAAACGCGTCGCGTGGGTGGGGCGGACCTCCCGGTCCGCGGCCGACGCCCTCGTCGGCCTGGGCGGGTCCAGGGGGACCCGCGCGGACCGGGGGGTCCGCCCCACCCCACCCCGGCGCAAACAAGTGCGGGATCTCGGCTACGCGGGCTCCGGGAGCGTGATCGCGCACGATCCGCGCCGCCGCCGGATTGTGAACCACCACCGCGCGCGACACCTCGCCGATGCGCCGCACCAGGGCACGGTCGAAGTAGCTCGCATCCTGCGCCGAGCGGCTGCGCGCGTCCCAAAGCCGCGCCGCGCGGCCGCGCTCGGACTCGCCGTAGTTGTAAACAAACTCCTCGAAGTAGCTCTGCCGGTCGAGGGACCCCAGGAGCAAGTGGTGTAGAACGGCGTCGTGGAGCACCACCACCCCCGGCCGGGCCAGCGCCTGCCGGTAGATTTCACTGTGCAGCGGGTTGTTGCCCAGGTGGTACAGGCAGACGTCCGCCGCCGTGTCGCCCACCCTCACATCGGCCAACTTGCTCAGGGCAGCGAGCAGCGCCGCCGAGTAATCGGCGACGCCGGTAGGGGCCGGCGGCAGCGGCGAGAAGAAGCCGACGGTCACGGCTCTCTGGCCCCGAACAGCGCCGTACCCACGCGAACGATGGTCGCGCCCTCCTCTATCGCCACTTCGAAATCCTGCGACATGCCCATCGAGAGTTGCGGCAGGCCGAGGCGGGCGGCCAGAGCGCGCAAGCGGCGGAAATAAGGCCGGGAGGTTTCCGGGTCGTCCGACCACGGGGGCATGGTCATCAGCCCAGTCAAATGCAGGTTCGGAAAGGCAGCCAGGGCGGCGGCGAGCGCGGGGACCCGCTCCGGCTCCGCGCCGCTCTTGGCCGGCTCTTCGGTGAGCTTCACCTCAATCAGGACTTCGAGCGGCTGCGCCCGGCGGCACGGGGCATCATTCAGGCGCCGCGCCAGGCGCACTGAGTCGACCGTCTGAATCACATCGAACAGTTCGACCGCGCGGTTACTCTTGTTGCCTTGCAGGTGGCCGATGAGGTGAAAACGGGCGCCCGGCAAGGGATCGGATGGCGCCTTGGCCTCGAACTCCTGGACGTAGTTCTCACCGAAGTCCCGGAGGCCGAGGGCGTAGGCTGCGGCGATCGCCGCAGCCGGAAACGTCTTTGTGACGGCGACGAGCGCGATCTCCTCGCGGCGCCGCCCGGCACGGCACGCGGCCTCGAGGATGCGCGCCTCGACCTCCTCAATCCGATCGCGCAGCATGAATCTCTATAATGGCGCACATACTACTCCCCGTGCCTGGGAGAGGAGGTGCACGGAGACGGGCGCCGGCGGCCGCCTGCGGAGGCCTAGTCCTTCTTCTGAAGCAGTTCGGCCCGCACGCCGAATATGGCCAGCGTCGGCGCCCAGATGCCGATCATGAGCGCGAGCGCGTGGGCGACCTCATCGGAGTAGCCGATCCTCGGGCCTGCGATAAAGACAAAGAACGACAGGATGATGCACAAGTACATCACCAGATACCACCGCTTCGGGTTCGACTTCGAATTCGTCATGCACCACCTCAGACTTAGGGTTTAGACTTCCCGCTGATTATACCCGCACATCGGTAAGGTGAAACGCGTAAAATGCGGGAACAGTTGTGGGGGGCTCGTACCATAACGTTAACTAAGTCCCGTAGCAGCGCTCCACGCGACCGCAAGTGCTTATGCTGCAACGTGGCGCGGACGATCATGCCGGTGTGGCTGGGGGAGGCCCCCACGAGGGCACTCCGTCGGAGAGGCGCGGCTCGGCGCGGCCACAAACCTACTGAATGCCCAGAAGCGCAGGCGAGGTGTGCGTGGATGAGGCCGCACTGGCCGAGGCCGCTATCCGGCGATTCCTGGCGGCGGCCCGCCGGCCCGCCCTGATCGAGCCCGGTGAAGACCGCTTCCTGCTGAGGGAGGATACCTACGCGCTCGAGTGGCATGGCAACCGCCTGCTCATACAGGCCTGGGATGAAACGCGGAACCTGGCGCGCAGAATCGTGGGAGTGCACGAAGAGAGGGCCGGAAGGCTGGAACTCACCATCGAGCGGTTCGGCGGCATCGAGGGGCGCATTTCGCTCCTGGATGTCGACCGGGCGGGGCCAGCCGGGGCGCGCCGCGGGCCGCGTTTGGTCTTCCGGGAGGAGTTCCGGCGGGCTCTGCGGAGGCAGTTTCCTGAGTGGTGCCTGGTGGAACTGAGCGCCGAATTGAACCTGGAGGAGAGCCTGTCGGCGGCGTATCCCCGTGCGCTGATCCGCAAAGGCGGCCAGGGATGGGCGGCCATCGCATCGCCGCCTGGGGCCACCAGTGGCGTGCTCACGTTCGGCCTGATCTGGTTGGACTACCTGCGAAAGCGGGAGAGGCGGATCAGCGTAGAGGGGCTCGCGCTCTTCGTTCCACACGCCGAAGCCAGGGTGGCCTGCCTGCGTCTTCCCTTCTTGAATCCGCGGGCGGCGCGGTTTGCCGCGTTCGTCTACACGGCGGATGGCTACGAGGACCGGCTGGATCCGACCGACTACGGCAATCTGGCGACGAAGCTCGACAGTTGCTCCAGCTTTGCCCGCACAGACCGGAACAAGTTGCCGCCTGGATCGAGCGCCTCTGCGCGTTGCCGTTTGTCGAGCGCATCCCGCGCCACGACGGCTCGCTCAGTCTGCGCGTGCGTGGCCTCGAGTTCGCTCGCGCGACGGGACCGGACCTGCTGTTCGGGCTGGAGCGCAGATCCGCGGCGTGGGAGGCGAACATCGCGGAGATCGAAGACCTGGCCAGGGAGATCGCCAGGCTGCGTGCGCCGCACGCCGCCGAGCGGGTGAATCCGCTCTGGCGCCTGCAAGCCGAAGCGTGGCTCGAGTCCCAGGTTCGCGCCAACCTCGAGGAGATCGATGCTGCCTTGTACGCCGAGCCCGTCTACGGCCAGGTCCCGGCGGTGGCCGGCGGCGACCGCGGCGTCCTGGACCTGCTGGCGGCGGAGCGCTCGGGATGCCTGGCGGTACTCGAGCTGAAGGCCTCCGAGGACATACACCTGCCGCTGCAGGCGCTCGACTATTGGATGCGGGTGCGCTGGCACGCCGAACGCGGCGAGTTCTCCCGCCACGGTTATTTCCCGGGCATTCCGCTGAGCCGTGAATGGCCGCGGCTACTGCTGGTGGCGCCATCGCTCGAGTTTCATCCCAAGACGGAGACGGTGCTGAAGTACTTCGCGCCGGAGATCGAGGTGGAGCGCGTCGGGCTGGCGGTAGAATGGCGTCAGAGGCCGCAGGTGATGTTTCGAGTGCGGGGCGCCGAGCGGCCGCTCAAAGAGCGACATGGCCAGCGAGATTTACGCCCAGATTAGGACCGGATTCCGGAACCTGAATCCCAGCCAGGTGCGGGAGATGGCGGAGCGGCGGCTGCGCGTCGGGCTGATCGCCTCCGGCAGTGCCGGTTTCGCGGCTCTCGAAGGGCTGCTCGCGGCGCCATCGATGGCAGAGGCCCGAAGGTGTGAGATCGCACGCCTCGTCGAGGGCGCCCCGGCGAGCCGCTTCGACCTCGTCTTGTGCGAGAGCGAACTGCTGGTCCCACCCGGCGCCTTCCGCTTCGATCGGGCGGACCCCGAGCGCACGGTTCGCGAGATCGTGGAGCGCCGCGAGGACCTGCGGCTCGCGCTGGCGCGCAACTTCCGCGCGTTTCGGAGGCCCGTCATCGGGAGAATCGTCAAAGCGATTTCCCGGGAAAACGCAGTGTTCAGCCTGCTGACGGCGCTGCCGGACGTGCTGCCGAGCCTGATCGAACTGCCCTGGGCGGCCGGCGAGTTCGCTTCCGACACGGCGTTTCTGACCATGAACCAGGTGCGCATGGCTTTCCTGATTGCAGGCGCGAGCGACCGCGACGTCGGCTACCGGGAGCAGCGCGCCCAGATAGCGGGAATCGTGGCGGGCGCGTTCGGCTGGCGTGCGCTGGCCCGCGAACTGGCGGGCAAGATCCCTTTCGGCGGCGGCCTCGTTCCCAAGGCTGCGATCTCTTTTGCCGGGACCTACACGGTGGGGGTTGGCCTCGAGCGCTTCTACCGCATCGGCTATGGGCTCACGCGCGAGGAGCGGCGGCGGATCTACCAGCAGGCACTCGAGCGGGGGCGCTCGCTGGTCAACTCCGTCCTGGACGCCGCGAAGATTCACGGCCGCCCCGCCATCGAGGGATAAGCCGAACGATGCCCAGGCCGGGTTCGGCCATCCGGATTGTCAGGCGTTCAGCAGCGGCTCGGGCGCAGTCTCTCTGCCTCGGAACAGGCGGGGCATGACCAGGTTCAATCCGAGCAGGAGCAAGCCGCCGGCCACCGCCGGGTAGAAGCTGCGCATGGCGAAGCCCGGCACCAGAAGCGCGACCACGCGAAACACGAGCGCGTCCGCGAACACCAGAAGAATCGCCGGAAGCTTCAGGACGGGCTCCCCGAAGCCCGATCTGAACACGGTCGAGACGGCGGCATGAACCAGCGCGACCACGGCCGCGGCGATCAACGCCGAGTGCAACTCATCGATCCGGCAACCCGGAAGGACAATCGCGAGCAGGGCCAGCGCCGTTGTTCCCAACGTCCAATTCAGAAACAGGTAAAGCATCCAGGCTGCCGTGAGTGGTGCACGCGCAATGCCAGAGTCAGAGAGCCGGCCCGGAGCCTCTAAGGTATAGAAACTGGCGGGCTTCGCTCGCAGGGCCTCTTCCGGGTCTGTGATTGGCTGCGGCCGGGGTCAGGCACTTTTTGCCGCCGTTCGGGAGCGTTTGCACTCGCGGGCGATCCCCGGCGCCATGCCGCCGAGGGGGCTCTGAAGGCGTGAGAAGATCAGGGTAGCGGGGCGCGCGCCGATGCCACTGGCCGAATACCACAAAAAGCGCAAGTTCGAGAAGACGCCCGAGCCGCCGCCCACGCCGGCGCGCGGAGAGGGCGGGAACGGCTTCGTGGTCCAGCAGCACGATGCCACGCGGCTGCACTGGGACTTCCGCCTCGAGATCGCCGGCGTGCTGGTGTCCTGGGCGGTGCCGAAAGGGCCCTCGCTCAATCCCGCCGATAAGCGTCTCGCGGTCCGGACCGAGGATCATCCCGTCGAATACGCGCGCTTCGAGGGCGTGATTCCCGAGGGCAACTACGGCGTGGGTCCGGTGCAGGTTTGGGACAGCGGCAGCTACGAGATGGAGGGCGGCCTCGGTGCCGCGGAGCAGCTCGCGCGCGGCGAGCTGAAGCTGAGGCTGCATGGGCGCAAACTGCGCGGCAGTTTCGCGCTGGTCCATACCGGCAAGCGCGCCGAGGATCCGAAGGACCGCCGGAACTGGCTGCTCATCAAGCACGCGGATCAATACGTCGATGCGAACTGGGACATCGGGAAGCTCGATTGGTCCGTGCTCACGGGCCGGACGATCAAAGAGATCGAGGACGGCCTCTCCGGTCGGGCCTCGACCGCCGCCGACCTGCCGGGTGCACGGAAAGCGACCCTACCGGCAACCATCGAGCCGAGCCTCGCCACCCTGATCGAGAAGCCCTTCACGGATCCCGACTGGATCTTCGAGCTCAAGTGGGACGGCATGCGCGTGCTCGCTTGGATCCGCGACGGCAAAGCCGAGCTGCGCTCGCGCAGCGGCCGCGTGGTGACCGTCCAGTTCCCCGAATTGGCGGCGCTACCGGCGCGGATCGCGGCGGAGCAGGCGCTGCTCGATGGCGAGGTGGTTGTGCTCGATGAGGCCGGCCAGCCGGACTTCTCGCGGCTACAGCACCGCATGGGCGTCGAGCGGCCTGCGCCCGCGCTCCTGGCCGAAGCGCCGGTGGTCTACTACGTTTTCGACCTTCTCTACGCGGATGGCTACGACCTGCGCGGCGTGCCGCTCATCGAGCGCAAGGATTTTCTGCGGCGCATCCTGCTTCCCGAAGATCCCCTGCGTTACTCGATCCATGTGGCGGGCGAGGGCGAAGCGCTCTACAAGCTGGCGCGCGAGAAGGGCCTCGAGGGCATCGTCGGCAAGCAGGCGCGAAGCGCGTACCCGGCCGGGCGGAGTCCGCAGTGGGTGAAGCTCAAAACCACTTCGGAGGTGGACGCGGTGGTGGGCGGATTCACCGCGCCGCGCGGCGGCCGCGAGCACTTCGGCGCGCTGCTGGCCGGCCTCTACGAGGGCCCGCGGCTGCGCTTCATCGGCGGCGTGGGGACCGGTTTCGACCAGACCACTCAGGACGAAGTCGTGCGCCAGCTCCAGCCGCTGGTCGCCAAAGAGACGCCGTTCGCCGAGCGGCCCGCGACGCGCGAGAAGGCGACGTGGGTCGAACCGAAGCTGGTGGCACGCGTGCGCTTCGCCGGCTGGACCGCCGAGCAGCACCTGCGCGCCCCGGTCTTCCTCGGCCTGCGGCCCGACATCGACCCGAAGGAGTGCACGTTTCGCGCGGAGACGCCGCAAGCGCAGCGGTCGCTGGCCGGCGAGATCGCCGCCGCGAAGGGCGACGACCTCACGCTCGACGTGGAGGGCCGCAAGCTGCGCCTCACGCACCTGAACAAGGTCTTCTTCCCGGAACCCGGGCTCACCAAGCGCGACCTGCTGGCCTACTACGCCCGGGTCGCCGGCCTCATCCTGCCGTTCCTGCGCCAGCGCCCGCTGGTGCTGCGCCGCCTGCCGGACGGCGTCGCGGGCGGCCTCTTCTATCAGAAGGAGGCGGGCAAGATGCCGGAGTGGATCGAGACCGTCACCATTCCGAGCGAGGGGAAGAACATTCGCTATGTGGTGTGCAACGACGTGGCCACGTTGCTCTGGCTGACGCATCTGGGGTGCATCGATCACGATCCGTGGGCCAGCCGCATCGACGATCTGGAGCGTCCCGATTACGTCTTCATCGATCTGGACCCGTCCGAGGGCACGCCGTTCGCCTCCGTGGTCGATGTGGCGCGGGAAGTGTGCGCGGTGCTGTCGCAGGCGGGCGTGAAGTTCTACGTGAAGACCTCGGGCGCGAGCGGAATCCACATCTTCCTGCCTCTCGAGCGGGTCTACAGCTTCGAGCAGGCCGCCATGTTCGGCCAAGTGGTCTCGCGCCTGGCTGCGGCGCGCATCCCGGAGAAGGCCACCTTCGAGCGGACCGTCGCGAAGCGGCCGCGGGGCAGCGTGCTCCTCGATTACGCGCAGCTTGCCTACAGCCGCCCGCTGGCCTCGGTCTATAGCGTGCGCCCCGAGCCGCAGGCCACTGTGTCGGCGCCCATCACGCCGCAGGAGCTGAAGCCCGCGCTCACGCCTTCGCGCTTCACGCTGAAGACCATGCCGGAGCGGCTGGAGAAGGCCGGCGACCTGTGGGCGGATTTCTGGCACTCGCGGCAGCGCATCGAGCCGGCGCTCGAGCGGTTGAAGGGCCGCCCGCGGCGGCCCGCTCGTGGCTCGTCGCCCGTTGCCCGTTGATCCTGTCGGGGCTCCGTGCCCTTCGCTGACAGGATTCGTCCCGGTGCGAAGCCGGGAACGCCCGAACCGATCAACGGGCAACGAGCAACGGGCAACGAGCGTCTTGCTACGCCGCGCCGCGCCGCTTCAGGGCGCGCTTGCGCGGGGACGCCGCGGGCTCGTCGATGGCGTGAATCTCCGTAGCGGGCTCGGGCGGTTTGCGGCCCGTGGCGGCGAGACTGCGCTGGAGCGCCTCCATCAGGTCCACCACCGGCGCCAGCTTCTGCGACCGCGCCGGCCGCACCTCCTGGCCCTGGCGCTTGGCGTCGATCAGCTCCAGCACCTTCTTCTGGTACGCGTCGTGGAACTTCTCGGGATCGAACGGGGCCGCGAGGTTCTCGACCAGCCGCTCGGCGAGCTCGATCTCCTGCGGGCGAATCTCGACCTGGTCGGGCTGGCCGTATTCGGCAAGCTGGTTGAGCTCGTTCTGGTAGTAGACCGTGTGCAGCGTCAGGCCGTGGGCGCGCGGGCGGATGATGACCAGGTACTCGTGCTGGTGCATGGATATCTTGGCGAGCGCCGCGTAGCCGGCTTTATCGAGCGTGCGCGCCAGCAAGTCGTAGGCCTTGCGTCCCGGGTCTTCGGGCAGCGCGTAGTAGGAGGCGTCGAAGTAGATCGGGTCCACCTCCGCGAGCCTCACGAACTGGACGATCTCCATGTTGCGGTCGGAGGGCAACTCGATCTTCTTCAGCTCTTCTGGATCGATCTCGATGAAGGAGTCCGCGGACTCCTCGTAGCCCTTGACGATCTCGCTGCGCTCGACGACGCGCTGATCCTGCGTGCACCAGAGCTGCTGACGTATGCGCGTGCCGCAGGACTTGTGGATTTGGTGAAAGCTGACGTGCTCGCGCCGCGCGGCGGCGAACAAGCGGATGGGCACGGAGATCAGCCCAAAAGTGAGAAAACCTTTCCAGACGGTAGAAGCCATACGGATGCGCCCCCCCTCTCGCGCCGTCCCATCGGTGGCTAACCGCATGATAGCGCAAGGTCAGAAGAAGGACAATGCCTTCATGGCAGGTGTGCAGCCGAGGAGGCACGTGAGTGAGACGTGTTCGCGAAGCAATCGAGTTGCGCCTCGATGTCGAAGGCGTGCCCGAACAGTGTCTTCGCTTCCTGTATACTCCGAGGAAATGAAGCCAGTTCACGCTCTGCTCATCCCCCTTAGCCTGTCACTCTGCCTGGCGGCCGGCGCAGCCGTGCCCGCCGGTTACGGAGGGCAGCCCTTTGAGGCACCGCAAGCCATCCCCGGCCGCCTTGAGTGCGCCTGGTACGACCGGGGCGGCGAAGGCGTCGCCTATCACGATACCGACCCCGTCAATCACGGCAGCGGAGAGCTGAACTACCAGCCGGGTCACTGCGAAGCCGGCGTTCCCGCCTCCATCTGCCATTTCCGCGAGAACGAAGGCGTCGACATTTCTTACGCCAAGCACATGGCGGATCTGAACCACCCTAACTTCGTGGCGCCCGATCCGAAACAGCTCTACATCGGTTGGGAATCCGATGGCGAATGGACTAACTACACGGTGGACGTCAAGAAAGCGGGCACTTACCGCATCGTGGCCCTTTACTCCAACGCCGCGAACACCGTGAAGTTCTCCTTGAATAACAGGCCCGCCGCCGAGTGCAAGCTGCCGATGGACACCGGCTTCTGGCACACCTGGAACAAGGCCGCGTGCGGGGAGATCAGCTTCCCCGAGGCCGGAATTCAACTGCTGACGCTCCACTACAATACCGGGAACAACCTGGCCTATTTCGATTTCGAACCCGCGGGCATTCCCGCCGCCGGCGCAGGGCTGGCCCCCTTCATCACGCGGAAGGGCGGGGTCTTGTACGAACGCGCCACGCCGTTCCGGTTTATGGGACTGGACTCGCCCAACCTCTTTCTGAACGAGGCGCAGCTCCTCCCCGATTTCAGCAATCGCTTTCCGGACGAGTTCGAGATGCGCGATTCACTGGCCTCCTTGCAGCAGATCGGCGCTCGCGCAACGCGCACGTTCACCCTGACCGTCTACAGCCCGCAGGACGCCGCGCCGGTCCACCTGCGAGGACCGAGGGCCTACAACGAGGAGGCTTTCCGCGCCCTCGATAGGCTGCTCGCGCTGTGCCACGAGTACGACATCCGCCTCATCCTCCCCTTCATCGACAGCCATTCTTTCAAGGGTATCCGCGGCGTGGACGAGTTCGCCGCCTTCCGCGGCAAGCCCGGCCCCGAATTCTTCACCGACCCGCAGATCAAGCAGGACTTCAAGAACCTCATCGACGATCTTCTGAACCGCCGCAACACCGCCTCCGGCCTGCTGTACAAGGACGACCCCGCCATTCTCGCCTGGCAGCCCGCCAACGAGGCGATGAGTTACTTCCCCGACCGCGGGAAGCCGAACAACGAAGCGCTCATCACGGACTGGACGCTCGAAATGGCGGCCTTTATCAAGACCATCGACCACAACCACCTGGTCATCAGTGACGACGGCAACGCCGCACGGTATCTTGCCAGCCCCGCCATCGATATCCTCAGCGTGCACTACTACGAGTATTGGGATCGGTTGGGCGGTTTGAGCGGCGACATCGCCGCCCGCCTCAACGCGGACGCCGCCGCCTGCAAAGGCCGCAAGCCTCTCGTCGCCGATGAATTCGGCATGGCAGCGACACCCATGCTGACGCGCTTCATGGACAGCCTGGTGCGCGGGGAGGTTGCTGGAGGCTTGCTATGGGGCATGCGGTCCCACCGCCGTGACGGCGGATTCTACTACCACAACGAATCCGGCTCGGTCTTCAACTCGTACCATTGGCCCGGATTCGCCGCCGCCTCCGGCTCCGACGAGCAGAACGTTCTCCAACTGCTGCGCGAACACGCGTTCGCCATCCGTGGCCTCCCGGTTCCCGAGGCGCCCGTACCGCTATCCGCACCCATCCTTTTTCCGGTCTCCCCAATGGGCGAGCTGCGCTGGCGCGGTTCCACCGGGGCTTCCGGTTACGACATCGAGCGCGCGCCCTCCGCGGACGGTCCCTGGACCGTGGTGGCCGAAAACGTGAGCGACGCCGTCATCGATTCCGGTGACGTAATCGGCTACGAGAACCAGTGGGAGCGCGCTCCCGTCTGCGTTCCGCCCTCGCTCTGGAAGGACTCGGCCGCCATCGGTAAAGGCCCCTTCTTCTACCGGGTGGTGGGCCGCAACCGGGCCGGAAAGTCGCTCTACTCGAACACCGTGCAATTCAAGTAGATCGTCTACCGCACCACAACCTTCGCCAGCCCGGCGTTGTTCGCCGAATCGAGCGCGCGCACCACTACCAGGTGCTCGCCCGGAGCGATGCCGTCGAGCTTGAGAACGAAGTGCTCGCGCGGGGAGTCGAGGATGCCTTCCACCGGCTCCATGGGAACCCAGGGGCCGGCGTCCACGGAGTACTCGGCGTGGCGTAGAGGCGAAGCGGCATCCACGGCATCGATCTCGATCTCGACGTGACTCCCGGAGCGGCTGGGCGGGCCCGCGGTGACTACGGGCGGGGTGTGATCGATCAACGTCGGCGCGCTCACCAGTTCGGCGGTGCGGGCCGTCGAGGGCGGATTCGCGGGCGCGTCCGAGGCCACCACGCGGAAGTAGTAGCGGCCGTCGGCGAGTGAGTCCGAATCGATCGCGTAGCTGTTCTCCGAGAGGTTGGATTTCAGCAGCTTCCATTCGCGCTCGTCCTCGCCACGGAAGTAGAGCGAGTAGGCGAGGCGGTCGCCATCGGGATCGTCGGCCTGCCAGGCGATCTGCAACTGCTCGGCGGCGGGCCGCGTGACCGGCTGCGTGGAGGTTCCCGCCGTCGGGGCCGGCGCCGCATCCGGCGTGTCGGTGACGGTCAGGGTGTAGGACGCGGTCGGCTGCGTCTGGGCGGCTGCGGCCCTCGCCGCGGCGGTGACGCTCGAAAGCTGCGACGTCACCACGATGCTCCGGACTACCGGCGGCGTGTTCTGCGGAAGATAGGCCAGGGTGACGCCTTCGAGCGACGCAGGCCCCGTGAACTCGGCCTGCCACTGCACGTAGCGGGCATTGGGACTCAGGATCGGCGATCCGGCGGCGTTGGTCAGCGGCGCGGACCACTCGCTCCAAGTCTTATCCGGGCGGGCGGAGTTACCGGTCCGGGTCCGCAGTACCAGTCGCGTGCCGTCGGGCGCATCGCCGCGCCAGCTCAGCCTTCCCCAGCGGGCGACGGTGTTGGAGTCGTGCACCGGCGACTCGAATGTCCCGCTCGCTCCCAGCCCCGGGCCCAGCCGGTACAGTTTGCCCAGGTCGCCGGTCGCCGCCAGAATGCCGTTCGGGGACGCCAACAGCCGGATGGCCTCACCCTCGTTGGTTTGCGCGATCAGGCTGGCGCGGCGGTCCGTGCCCAGCCGGTAGATGCGCCCTTGCCCGTCGGTCGAGAACACGATGTCGTCGCCGTGCACCAGCAGGTCGTAGACGTTCTCCTCCTTCGAGCTCCACAGGGTCTCGACCGTGTTGTCCGTGTTGATGCGGTAAATCGCGGCCTTTTCGACGCCGCTGGTCTCGACCGTTGCCGCCGCGCCGGCCACCGCTGCCTGGGCCGGTTGCGGCTTGGCCGCCTCGGGCTTGGGTTTGATGTCGATTCCGCTTTGGGCCTCGGAAGCTTCCACCGTCACCGTGGCCGTGGTCGTGCTGACGCTCACCGAGCCCGGAACGCCCTGCAGGGATTGCACGCCGCCCAGCGCGCGCCGGCCCATCGATCCGCCCAGCGCGGCGGCGTAGACCGTTCCATCGGCGGCCGGCACAAGCGAGCGCACCTCGGGCAGCGCGGCGTCGTAAAGCACGAACGCCTTGTCCTTTCCCGTGATGCGGTAGATGATGCCGTTCGGTTCCGTGCCGGCCAGCAGGCGGCCCTGCGCGTCGAATGCCATAGAGGTCACGTGGGATTGCCCGGTTTCGTAGTAGACCTCGCCCTTGCCCGCCTCCGTGATGCGGTAGACCCGGCCCTGGTCGCCCGTGCCGGCGTAGAGCGCGCCATCCGGCGCGAAGGCCAGCGACCAGATGTATTTCGCGCCGGTCGCGAAGTACTCGCTGGCTTTGCCGTTCTCGATGCGGTAGATCCTGCCGCCGGGCGAGGTGGCCGCGTAAAGCGCGCCCTTCGCATCGACGGCCAGCGCGAAGACCTCCGGCTGCTCGGCCGTCCAGATCAGGGACGCCTGGCCGGATTTCTCGATTCGAAACACGCGTCCGCGATGGCCGGTTCCGATGTAGACGGCGCCGTCGGGCGCCGCCGCGACGCTCCAGATGACCGGCTGGCCGGAATCGAATACGGTTTCCAGCTTCGGTGCCAGGGTCAGCTTTCCGTCGCGGGTGAGCGAGAGTCCGGTGAGGCGGCCGGCGATGAAGTCGCGATAGTTGTTCATCTCCCACGCGGTCGGGCTCGACGCCAGCGCCGGGAGAACGGCAAGGCACGTAATCAGGGCGGGTCGGTTCATTGCTCCTTCACTTCCACCTGGATGGTCTTCGTGCCGCTCACCACCATGTCTCCGGCGTCGATCTCCATCTCGGCCAGTTTCGAGTTGGGAAGGGCGGGCATCATCGAGAGCGACGGCTGGGTTCGCGCCAGAATCATGGCCACCGAGGGCGGTGGATCGGCGAGCGTCTCACCCTCCACGTCGTAGGCGGGCGCCATGCGCCAGACGCGCACGTACGCCTTGGTGTTGGCGCGCAATGCGTTCAGGAAGGAAATCAACTGCGCGGCCGAAGCCGGCGCGGAGAAAACCAACTGGCGGAACTCGGTGAGGTTGATGGTGGTCGCGTCCGCAACCGTGAACAGGAGCGGGCCCGGGGGAGCGCCCACGGGCACGGCATAGCTCACCTTTCGCGTCAGCTCCGTTCCGTTGTCGCCTGCCAGCGCCACGGTGAGGTCGACCGTCTCCCCCGGCCGCACCTCGCGCCGCGAGCTCCAGATCTGGTCGACCTGCATCTGACGTTTGCGCGGAAAAGACTCGACGTGGAGGGAGACGCGCTTCAGTTGGATGGCGTCGAAGCCGCTGCCGATGGCATAAGCCATGGGTGCGGCGGTCCCCAGCGCCGCCTGCGCCGCCAGGTTCAGATCGCCCGCGTACATGTTGTTCAGCTTGACCGGGGGCACGCCGTTCTCGAATTCGACCGTGCCGCTGACGCCGAAACTCGCCTCGCCGGTGGAGCGCTCGGTGGCGTCCAGGGCCGAGAACATCGCCATCTCGAGCAGAAAGGGCGAAAGCACCGGGTCCTTCACCATCTGGAACTGATAGCTGTACGCCCGGCCGCCGCGTTCGGCCACCGAAATCGAAACCGGGACCAGGGACGCGCGCCGTCCCAACCGGCCCGCCACGGCGGTGCTGCGGTCCTCGGTGATGGCGCCCATCCATTCCCGCGGCGTCGAGATCTTGAACGACGCCGAGAGGTTGGGCAGCAGGGTGAGCACCTCGGAACGGGCAAACGGAAGGTCCGTTGCGCCCGCCGCCAGAAACCGGTGGCCGAAGGCGTATAGGCGGACGCCATCGATGTAGGTGACGGTGCCGTCGGCGGCGATGCTCATGTCGCCGGTCAGGAGCTGGACGCTGATCATCGCACCGGGCTGAAGCTGCGAGGGATTGCCGAGCCTCTCCTCCAACTGCCCGCCGCCGCTCATCCCTTCGAGCGGCTGTAGGCCCAGCGCCCGCAACTGCGGCGCGAAATGCTCGATGGTGTTCCGGGTGAACCCGCCGAAGGAGACCGGCGTGGCGATGTCCACCATCCGCTGGCCGCCGGCCAGGACGTCCTCGCGGGGCGGCAGTTGTGCGCCGGGCTGCCAATCCGCCGGGGTCGCGAGGCGGCGCGCGCGCTTCTGGGGCTCGCCCGCGGCCTGCACCATCTCTTCAATCGGACGGATGCCGGCGATCGGCTCTTTGGAGAATGCGAAAGCCATCGCCACGGCGCCGGCCAAACGGCCGTCGATATAGACCGGGCTGCCGCTCATGCCTTGCAAGACGCCCGTCTCGGCCAGGGGCCCGCCCGCCAGGCGCGCCAGGATCAGCGACTGCTTCGGGCCGACGTTCTCGAGCACGCCGAGGATTTCGACTTGAAACTCCTCGATCCGCGTGCCGAAAAAGACCGTCTTGCCGACGCCCTTCAACCCGGGCCGGATGTCTTTCAGAGGGAAGAACTGGGGCTGAGCAGAGAGCGCCGCGGCCGCCAGCAGACCGCACAAGAACCGCACAATTCATTGTAGCGGATGGTGCTGTCCTGAACGGGTTCGCCCCGCGTCAGTTCGCTGGAACGGTGCGCGGGAAAGCGCGCACGGGCAGATCGCTCGAGGGCCGGGTTACGCGTCCGGTCGCGCGACGAACGGCGGCTACGCAGTGGGCCGGCGCCAGCGCGAAAACAGCCGCGGCCGGGAACCAGACGTACCAGTCGAGCGTCGCCACCAGCCACCCTGGGAAATAGCGGCCGAGAGCCCACAGAGCCGCCTCGCCAAACCCAATCACGAAGATACCTATGGCGAAGGCGCGCCAGCATTTCGCAATCAGCCCGCGGCCCATGCGGACAGCCGATAGCCACAGGAATAGCGCTTCCACGGACAGCACGCACAGAAGGAGAGTCCGGATCAGGGAGATCGCGCTGTCGGCGGTGAACTGCTTGCCGGCCGTTTCACCGAAGCGGGTCAGAGCGAACAGGATCAAGATACCGGCCACAGCCCAGCCGATGGCCTTGGGCCGAACCCCAAAGCCGAACCTCCGGAGAACGCGGAGCGCCGCCAGCAGTCCGGCTGCGAGCAGAGCCATCTGTACGGGACCGCTGAGAATGAGCCCTGTCCGGTGGAGCTGCTCCGTGCTCCCCAACGGCACCAGGGGGTTCAAGAGCCAAGCGGTTTCCGACGCCTGAGCAATGAGGCCGCCAGCCACGTGGGCTATCGCCGACAGCATAATCAGCAACCATACGCGGCGCAGGGGGGCGCCCCGTTGGAAGCTTCGGAACACCAGCAGGCACAGCCACGCCTGTGCCGCCGCCATGCCGGTCACCGACAGCCCTTCGGCGCCGGCCGAGGGCGTCTGCATCGAAAGCCTTTGGGCCGCGCTGTACCACACATAGAGCGCAAAAAGCCCGAGGACCAGGTATGCCCCCGTGACCATGATGATCCACCGGGGAGCCGACTCCAGTCCGCCCCAGTCTTCCGTTCGCGTCATGGTGAAACCTCCGCAGTCAACGCTGCGCAATCCAGGCCGCGGAGAATCTCTCCCGCGACGGCCTCGGCCGCTTCCTGCCCGAGAAACGCGGCCATGAGCGCCAGCGTTTTCGCCAGCAGCTCATCGGCGCGGATATCGGGCCCTTCCATGAAGGATGCGGCGCCACATCCGAAGTAGATCTCGATCTGGGCGCGGGCTCGGCTCGTCAGTTCAGGCGCCGGCGCTTCGTGCCACCGGGCAATGGTGGCGAGCACCGCCGCCAGGCCTTGTCTTGCGTCGAGCGCCCGTTGAGATCCGCTCGTAAAAGCCGATAAGTCTTGTTTTTCCTTAGAGATGCGATCCAGTGCGGCTTGGCACTCCTGGCAGTCCTGAAGATGGCGGGCGATGCGCTGGCTCCGTCCGGAATCCAGTTCCGCATCCGAAAAGGCGACCAATGTGGCGGTTCTAGGATGCATAGCGCTTTCCCGTGGCGATCTTCAGACTAACCTCACTGCTCCTGCGATCCACGGAACCCGCCGCCGCCCGGATCTTCTTGTGAGCGCGCGTCAGCAGCGCCCCCACCGTCCCTGATCGCAGTCTAAGCACGTCGGCGATCTCATCGTACCGCAAGCCCGTGCTGCGCAGTTGCACGCACTCGACCTCGCGGGGCGTCAGGGCCGTTCGCAGCGTTCTGCGCAGCGCCTCGACCCGCCCGTAAGCCGCTTCCGGATCGTAGCCGAGGCCAGGGGAGTTCATCACCGACTCCAAGCCGATCTCGTTCCGCGAGCCGGCCTTCTTCTGATCGAGCACGTGGTTGCGCAGCACGCGGAACAGCCAAGCCCTGGGGTTGCGGATCTCCTGTCCGGCGGTCCGAGCGATGAAAAAGCGGAGAAAGGCCTCTTGGACGGCGTCTTGCGCCGTTTCGCTGTTCCCGGCCACGCTCGCGGCATGGCGCAGCAAGCCGGCCGCTTCCTTGGCGTGGAGGTCCCGGATCTCCTGCTCGATGCCCGCCGCGAGCGGGCCGCCGAACTGGCTGCGGTCCATCGTAGCCGATACTACTACGGAACAACGCCCCGCGGATACTGGCGACTGGCATGGCCAAGATAGTTACCTTTGGTTAGTATCGCCGCCAAATCGGCCCGATGCGTAAAGAAACCTGGCGCCTCAGTCGTCGTGGAATTGAGCGGTTAGTTTCGAACCGTGATTTCCCAAGCCCGAGGGATGGGCATGATGAGTCAAATAGACCTTCCGAAGAATCGACCAAGCAAGCGGCGGCGCGAAGGCCGGCGCGGCCAAGAGGTGATCGAGTTTGGTCTGTGTGCGATCCTCCTGTTCGCGATGATCTTTGTTTACTTGGACATCGCTTGGGGCGTTTTTGAAAAAGCCACCCTGGAGCAGGCGTGCCGCATCGGCGTCCGTTACGGCATCACCAATGTGGTTCCCGATCCCAATATGCCGGGCTTGTGCAGCGCGGGCGATACGCTGACGCACTGTGTCCAGGAGCACGTCCAGTGGGCGGCGGGCGCTGCGCAGGGTGCATCGTACCCGCTTTCCGGCGGGCTGCTGGACGCGTCGGTGCTGACCGGAACGACCTCGATTTCGGTCAGTTACTTTATGCCCACCACAGCCGGCCTCCCCCCGGCGACGGGGATCCTCGACTCAAGCGGCAACGTGATGGTGGTTTCCGTCAACAACTTTCCGATTTACACGCTGTTGCCGCCCATCGTTGCCCCCCCGTCGGTCTCGAAGATCACGGTGAGTTCCGCGGACACGCTGTCGGGCCAGTCGACGCTGCCGTCACCGTAAGGAGCGAGATGATGAGAGACCAAAAGACGCGCGGAAACACGGTCGTTGAGTTCGCCCTCATGACGGCGTTCATCCTGCTGCCGATGTTTCTGTTCACCTATGGGATCGGCTTCAACCTGCTCCAGCAGCTTGAGGTTGTCCAGGTCACCAGAGATGCGGGGCACCTGTTCGTGACCACGCAGACGGCAGTCGGGACGACCGACTTCACGGACATTCTGGAGAAAGTCGGCGGAACCGCCGGTTTACCCGGCAGCGCTCAGGTGTACCTTTACCGGATCATTTACGTGGACAGCGCCGTTTGCGAGTCGGGCGAATCCGCGGGGTCGTGTGCCAATATCAACTCCTGGGTAATCGCGCAATTCTGGAAGGATCCTAACGGAACCCCGCCGTCGGGTTTCACGCCCTTCCTTACCGATCCAACGGGAATCGGCACAACCATACCGGTGGACTCCCAGGGGAATTTCGCCCCCGTGGACTACGTGACCCTCAACGGCTTGAATGTCAACGCCGCCTTCTCCACCCTGGGTATCGTGCCCTATGCCAAGAACCCGACCCTGGGGCTGCCGACCGGTCAAACCGTTTATTTTGTCCAGACTGCCGCAACGCCGTTCAACGTGGCGGGCGTTACGTCGATGAAGGCCTTGAGCGACTTTTCCTGCTTCTGAGGTCCGATACATGGGAGGGACTATGCTTGCGATTTGCCGTTCCAGACGCAACCAGCGGGGCACGGTGATGATCCTGATCACGCTCATGCTCATGACGGTGTTCATTCCGATGGCGGGCTTGGCCATCGACCTGACGATCATGTACATCGTTCAGGCCAAGCTTTGGGAGGCCGTGGATGGAGCGGGCCTGGCGGCGGGACGCCTGATCGGGACCACGCAGGAAAGCATTGCAAGTCTGGCCCAGCAGGTGTGCCAAGTCAACTTCCCCAACGGCTACTGGGGCAGCACCTTCAGCGGGACCGGTCTGGGTTGTACGACTACCTACACACAAGGTACCGCCGCAGCGGGATTCCCGTTCTACGTCAACGTGTCGGCCACGGCGACCACGCCGACTCTCTTCATGAGGGTCTTTGGCGTTAACGGCGTCAATGTGGCCGCGAACGCGCAGGTGACCAGGCGCATGGCGAGGATCGAAATCGTCCTGGACCGATCCGGTTCCATGGGGGGCGAAATAGGAAATCTCAAGACGCAGGTGGCCTCCTTTGTCTCGGGGTTCACGGAGGGCTATGACGAGATGGGGCTGGTGGTTTTCGGCGTGAGCGGCATCGTCAGCTATCCGTTTCAGAACACGGGTCCCTACGACTTCAACCCGCAGCACTACACAAACGTGAACGCTTCCACCGGTCCGGACGGGAGCTTCCAAAGCGCGAACCCCGGCGACCCCAGCAGCCCCGTGTGCTGCGACATGATATACGCGCTCAGCCAAATAAACTCGAATGGAAACACCAATATGTCGGACGCGCTCTCGCTAGCCAAAATCGAGTTGTTGAGGGCGCATTATCGCGACTTGCATAACAATACGGTCGACGTCTATAACAACATTATCGTGCTGTTCACGGATGGCGTGCCGAACATGTTCAGCGCGTACGTCAACGCCCAAGATGCGTACAACACGGCGATGTCGGCTAGTTATGGCTACGTTGACCCCGGCGCCGGCGTTGCGCTCCCCGCTGGTGTCTATCCCGTTCCGAATGTGCTCTCTCCGGGCAACTCGCTATGGCCTACCAACCTGCCCTACCCCTCTGCCGCGACCTTCACGAACAGCCTACAACATAATAACCTCACCCAAACCACTACTAATTCCCCGTGCTACTACAACCCGACAAACGTGCTCAACGCGAAGACCAACCCGAACGGCGTAACCTTGGCGCAGGTAGGCGCGAACCAGATGATCGGCGGCATGGGCGACAGCTCCGACGACAACAGCGGCAGCTATGCGCTTACCCAGATTGCGAGTCTCGACACTACGAACTACACCGGGGGCAGCGGCAGCAGCGCCTGGTCGCTGAAGGCCACGAAGAATGACGAGATGGCTATAAGTGGCAATGCCCCGCTTGTCAACAACGCCGCTAGCCAGAACTGCAACGGTCTAAGCTGGAATAAATGGCCGGCTGTGACCAGCGGTTCGACGCCACAGCAGATGGTCGTCAACACTAACATCAATCCCAATTACATGGACCTGAAGTATCTTCCACCATGGGACCTCTACGGGAACGCCACGACCGATTTAGGACAGGGGCACACGATCTCCGACATCGTCGCCCCCAAAGGCACGACACCACAGAGCTTCCCGTCGGGTACTGCTTACACCGCCAGTGTTAACTCCGTTCCGTCCAACGGTCTTAGCGTCGCCGGCAAAGTCAACAGCGACGCCGGCGGCGGCGCCCAGCTTCAAATCGCTGCGTGGAACGCCGTGGACAACGCAGCGAATAACATTCGCAATCTCACCGATACCAACGGCACCGCCATGAATGTCACGATCTACACCATTGGCTACACGGGAGACGGCGGAACCGACGGTGCGCTGCTGATGAGGGTCGCCAACGACGTGAACCAGTTGGCTTCGTATGGATCCACCTTGTACAGTGCCTCGCAGCGGCCGGGCTCGTTCTATGAGGCGGACAACGACGCCGGAATCAGCTCGGCATTCAACAAGATCAAGGGGCTCCTTCTGGAAATCTCGAAGTGACCTGGCTGGCGGCGCGGCCGGTGTCTGAACGGATTGCCCGTCCGGCGGGGGATGTGGTCTACTAGGTACTCATGAGTGCCGGGATCCCCGCCGCGCCCGAGGAGCGCCAGCTCCAACAGCCTTCGATGGCATTGCCGTGGGCGCCGATCCTGTGGTTTGGCCTCCTGCTCGCCGCCTGCTACGGTCCGGTGCTCTCGCGCCTGGTCAACCAATGGAGCACGGATGGCGACATGGGCCACGGCTTCTTCGTGCCCGTCGTGGCCGGCTATACCGCCTGGCAGCGGCGGCGCGAGCTGCTGGAGGCCCGGGGCCCTTCCAGCCGGTGGGGATTGCTCGTCATCGCCTGGGGCGCGGCGCAGTTGTATGCCGCCACGCTCGGCGCCGAGCTGTTCCTGGCGCGCACTGCGTTCATCGTCTCGCTCGCCGGGATCGTGCTGTTTCTGGGTGGCAGGAGGGCGTTGCGCGTGCTGGCCTTTCCTCTGTTCCTGCTGTTCTTCATGGTCCCCATCCCCGCTATCATCTACAACGTGCTCACCTTCAAGCTTCAGACGCTGGCCAGCGAGTTGGCGGAGACCGCGTTAGCGCTCCTGGGCGTTCCGGTGCTTCGGGAAGGACACATTCTGCGGTTGCCGAACCAGTCTCTCTCCGTGGTCGAGGCATGCAGCGGCATCCGCTCTCTGTTGACGCTCTCGTTCCTGTCGGTGGTCTACGCGTACTTTTTCGACAAGAAGGTCTGGATGCGGGCGGTGCTGCTGGCGGCCATCGTACCGATCGCCATCGTCGCGAACGCCTGCCGAGTCACCGTCAGCGGCCTGCTCGGCCAGGTCAACCCCGAGCTGGCCGAAGGCCTGTTCCACGAGGCTGCGGGGGCGCTCATCTTCATGTTCGGCCTGCTGCTGCTGGTGGCCGTGCACCTGGCGATCAACTGGGGCTGGAAGCTCGTTTATGGCCGAAAGTAGCGGCACGTTCCGATTCCTGAAGGGCACGCCCGCCCGGGTGCTCACGGCCGTGCTGCTGCTGCAGTTGGCCGGCTTCGTCGCCGTCTCGCGCCGGGAGACGGTGCCGCTGGCGCGCCCGCTGAGCGAGTTCCCCTCCCAACTGGGCGCCTGGTCCCTGGTTCGGGAAAGCGAGGTCGACCAGGAAACCATGGAGGTACTGCGAGCCGACGACGTTCTCTCGCGAGTTTACTCGGACCCGGTGCGGGGCCGCGCCGCCAGTCTTTTCGTCGCCTATTTCAAGTCGCAACGGACCGGCCAGGCGCCTCACTCCCCTAAGAACTGCCTTCCCGGCGCCGGTTGGACGCCGTCGGAGTCCGACGTTCTTGCGATTTCGGTTCCGGGGAGGGCTCAGCCGATCCTGGTCAACCGGTACTTGGTCTCCAAGGGCGAGGACAAGAGCGTGGTCCTGTATTGGTACCAGTCGCGCAACCGCGTCGTCGCCAGCGAATACCGCGCCAAGATCTACTTGGTCACCGATGCGATCCGGTACAACCGCACGGACACGGCGCTGGTCCGCGTGATTGTACCCGTCGCCGGCAACGATTCCGCGGCCGCCACGACCACCGCCGAGGAATTCGTCCAGGCCTTCTTTATGACTCTGCGCCGGCACCTGCCGGCCTGACGGTTCCTTCCCCGGCCCCCAGCGGCCAGGCACACCGACTCCCAGATAGGCGCGGCGATCAGGCAGGGCGGGAACGGAGCGGAACGGGGGACGAGGCGCGGACTGGGGTTTCGAGGCGGCAATCGGAGGGGCCGATGGCCGCCTGCTTCTTCATGAACCAGAGCATCAGGAGGACGACCAGGGCCGCTCCGACGATCATTAGCAGGAGGACCGCGGCGCGGCGGAGAGCGCGGCGGGCGTCGTCGATGTAGACGGCGGAGTTGAAGAGGCGGGCGAAGCGCGCGTTGCAGGCATGGCAGCGGCGGATCCGGGCGCCCACCACGGCGAGCAGGTGCTCGGTGATGCCCTTGCGGTGCGAGCGGTGGACGCTGAGGGTCCCGCAATTGGGGCAGGGGCTGCCCTCGTGGCGCCCGGGCGCGGGGGACGGTGAAGCGCTCGCGGAAGGGTCGCTTTCGGGCATTACGGTTCCATGATAGGCCGGAAGGCCCGTCCCGCGAGGGCCAGGGCGATTCCAGAGAGAACCCCCAGGGCGTTGGTCACCATATCGGCGATCTCGAAGCTGCGGGAGGGGACGAGACGCTGGGCGAACTCGAGCGCCACTCCCAGAAGGATCATAGACAAGGCGAGCGGGATGCCGCGCCGGAGTCTGAAACCCAAAACGGGGATGAAGGCGAGGAGGGCATAGGCCATGAAGTGGAGCGTCTTGTCGCCGATGTGAGTGGCGGCGACCCAGCGCATGGGGGCGCTATAGCCGGGCAGAAGCTCGCCGGTGATGGTGGCGGCCATGGCCAGGATCCAGAGGAGTGGGAAAAAGAAGGCCGAATTGGTGTCTGTTTTTGTCATTAGCGGTCAGCGGTTTGTGGCGGTCACCACCATTCCATCACAATCTCGGGGCCAAAAGGGGAAACGAGGGCGGAGTTGTGTCTTGGGGGCGTTGGGTCCGCGAGGCTTCGGATTCGTGTTGAGCGTGGTGTCGGTGATGCAGCTATTCAGTTCCGAGGGCAAAGTCTTCTGGCTGTTCCCGACCCCGCACAAGCAATTCGTGGTGGGACCGTTTCTCAACCGGGATCACTACGCGTGCTTCATCGAACTGGTGCTGACGATGGCGCGACTCTTGGCGGCAGGGACCGGGCCAAGGAGGCGGTGTAGGATTTGCGCAGGAACTCCATTTCGCGAATCGGCAGACCCAGTTCGGCGCTGGTCAACGATTGAGGCGGAGATCTGTATCGCCAGCCGGGAGGACATGGCCGTCCATCGAGTAAACTGACTGCTAGTGGTGACATCCCGAAATTCCACCAGACGACAATTCATGGGCGCCTCCGTTTTGGCCGCGGCCGTTCCCGGCCTGCTTGGCGCCGGGAGCGATCAGCCGAAGATCATCGACGCCTGGGGGCACGTTTCCCTACCGCGTTTCCTGAGCGCGGAGGAGTATCTCGCGATTATGGATGCGAACGGCGTCGAGGCGGCCATCGTTGGAACCGCGGCCACCTGCCCGGACCTTGGCGAGCTGTCGCGGGCCGCGGTCCAGTACGGCGACCGCTTGCGCTCGATCGGAATGCCGATGGGGCGCACCGCGCAAGAACGCATCGACTGCGTGACCGCGCAGATGGAGTGCGGGTTCGCGGGCATACGGCTCCAGGCGGAGCTGATCGCGAAGGAGCCGGAGCTGCTGGATATCGTCGGCAAGGCGGGCGGCACACCGTACCTCGAAGGCAGCGAAGGATACCGGGTGGGCGCGGCACGCCTTCTGGAGTTTTTGGAAGGCTATCCGAATTGCGCCGTGGCCGCGACGCACTTCGCGGGGCCTACGGACCCGGCGATCTTTTCCAGGGAGGAGCTGGTGGCGCGCCTGTTCGGGCACCCGCGGTTCCTGGTGATCTTCTCCCGACAGGGGTACATGGACCAGGACATGCTTCGCGTCTGGACGCGGGCCGTGGTGGATCGGACGGGCTGGGAGAGGATCTTGTACGGCAGCGAGTTTCCGGTGGCGCTGTGGCGCGATGAGACGTACCGCTCGACGCAGGGCTGGATCGACGCCGCCGGTCTGAAGCCCACCGCGGCCGAGCGGAACAAATTCTTTTACGAGAACGCGCAGCGGCACTTCTTCACGAAGCGGCGCCCGGCCCGGCCGATCGACGCCAAGTGGAACCGCAGGGACTGGAAGACGGACGCGCCGGTGTGGCTATTCCAGAAGAGGGGCGTCGACCTGCCCGAGGAAGCGCACCGCAAGATTTTGCGCGCATATCTCGCCCAGGGCGGCGACGCGCGCGTGGGCAGCTACAGGGATTTCGTAACCCGCCTGCTCATCGAGACGGCGGATAGGTTGTAGGTTGTCTTTGGAGGATTGATGGCGGTCGGACGCAGAACATTTGTCGGCGCCGCGTTCGCCGGCCTCGGTATCACAGGGCTGAGCGCCGAGGCGCCGAAACCGCGGGCGGGGGATATTCCGATGCGCGTGTTCGGCAAGACGGGAGTGAAGCTCACGGTGGTGGGACACGCAGGGGCGCGGCTGGCGTTGCTGCGGACCAAGGAGCGCGCCCGAGCGCAGGTGCGCCACGCCTACGATCTGGGGCTGAACTACTTCGACTGCGCGCACTCCTATTGGGAGGGACACTCGGAAGAAGTGTATGGCGATGTGCTTTCGGAAGTTCGAAAAGACGTCTTTATCACCACGAAGTGCCTGAAACGGACGAAGCAGGAGGCCGAAGAGGAACTGCATCTGTCGCTCGCCCGTCTGAAGACCGACCACATCGACCTCTGGCAGATGCACGCGATTCAGGACCAGAAGGACATCGACCGGATTCTCGGCCCCGGCGGTGCGATGGAGGCATTCGAGGCGGCGAAGAAAGCGGGCAAGTGCCGGTTTTTCGGCTTCACCGGCCACTACGATCCCGAGATTCACGTCGCGATGCTGAAGGCCTACGACCACTGGGACTCCATCCTGATGCCCCTGCATGCGGCCGATCCGGCCTACCTGAGCTTCGAGAAGACGGCGCTTCCCGTGGCCGTCGAGCGCGGGGTCGGCATTCAGGCGATGAAGGTTTTCGGCAACGCGTTTCTGCTGCGCGTGCTGAATGTCGAGGAATGCCTGCGATACGTGCTGAGCCTGCCGATTCACTGTGCGACGATGGGTTGCAGCACGACGGGCCAGTTGGATGACGACGTGCGGATCGCGAAGCAGTTCAAGCCGTACACGGCCGAGGAAATGGCGGCCCTGAGAAACCTCGCCGTGACGGCAGGGCCCGGTGGGGCGAAAGGCCCGGCGCTCGAGTATTGGAAGCGTGCATCGTGATCGACCGGCGCACACTGCTGAAGGCCGGCCTGGCGGGCCTGCCGCTGGTTTCGAGCGCGAGCGCACTGGCCGGGCCCGAGATTCCATGGCAGCGGAGAATCCGGCGGCTCGGCCAGTTGAACATGACCGAGCACGATCCCGTCTCGCTCAACGTGGAGGAATGGGCGGACTACTGGGCCAGTCTGAAAGTGGACGCGGTGCTGGTGAGCGTCACCGGGATCCTGGCTTTCTACCAGACGAAAGTGCCGTTCCACCGCAAGGGCAAGTTCTTGGGCGACCGCGATTTCTTCGGCGAGTGCTGCGCCGCCGCCCGGAAGCGCGGCCTGCACACGATCGCGCGCATGAGTCCGGACCTGAACTGGGAAGACGCCGTCGAGGCGCATCCGGAATGGTTCCAGCGCGACGAGCAGGGCGGCGCGGTGCGCCACGGCGAGGACCCGCGGCTGTTCCGCACGTGCATGTTCTCCACCTACATGACTGACTACATCCCGGCGATCATGCGGGAGGTCAACTCGCTCTACGACGTCGACGGCTTGTTTACGAATGGGTGGCCGCCGTTCGGGAGCTTCCCCGTCTGCTATTGCGACCAGTGCCGCAGGCTGCCGCGCTCCGGGACACCGGCTTACTGGGACAAGTTCAACGAGCGCACGATCTATTTGTGGAAGCTTTACGACTCCATCGCGAAAGAGAAGCGGCCGTCGAACTTCTATTTCGCGAATCTCGGCGGCGCAATTCATTGTTCGGCGAACCTGAAACAGGTCGGCGAGATTTGCGAGTGGTTTCAGGCCGACAACCAAGGCCGCGGGGGAGACGATACCCCGATCTGGGGATGCGCGCTGCAAGGCCGCGTGTGCCGCGCCGTCCAGAAGGGCAAGATGGCCACGAACATCACGGGGGCGTGGTCGACGGGCCGCATCCGCTGGCGCAACGCGTACAAATCGGAGCGCGAAGCGCAGATGTGGATGGACGAGACGCTGGCCAGCGGCATGGTGCCGTATCACCATTTCATCGGCGGCGAGAGAGGGATGGGCGAGGATCGCCGCTGGCTGGAGCCCGCGCGCAAATACTTCAACTGGATGGCGAAGCACGACCGCCACTTCGTGAACAAGCGCTCGATCGCCAGTCTGGGCGTCGTGATGGGCCAGCGCACGCAGCTCTTCTACACGCCGCCGCGCGGGGTCTCGACGCAGCAGTACATGGATGGCCTGTATTACGCGCTGCTTGAAGGGCGGTTTCTCTTCGACTTCGTTCACGAAGACAATCTCGGCTTGGAGGACCTGAAGAAATACTCCGCCGTGCTGCTGCCGAACACGGCTCTGCTCAGCGACGAGCAGTGCCGCCAGTTGGGTGAGTACGTGGACGCGGGCGGCTCGCTCTTGGCCACGTTCGAGACCAGCATGTACACCGACCGCAACGAGCCCCGCGCGGATTTCGGCCTGGCCGGCGTGTTCGGCATCCGCAGGGCCGGCGACGTTATAGGCACGGCCGGCAATGCGTTCTATGCACGCATCGAGCGGCCGCACGAAATACTGAATGGCTTCACGAACACGAACTGGCTCCCGGGCGCGGAATACCGCCTACCCGTCGCGCCCACTCGGGATGCGGTTCTGACCGTAGTCCCGGGTTTCGTGGCCTACCCTCCCGAACTGGCTTATCCACCTCAGCCGCGCACGGACGAACCGGCCGTGGTCCTGCGTGAGAAAGCGCGGAGCCGCCTGGCCTATTTCCCCGGCGATATCGAGCGCAGCATGTGGCGAAGCGGCCATACCGACCTGAGCCGGCTGCTTCAGAACACGATCCGCTGGGTTTCGCGCGGCGATTCACCGGTCACGGTGGAGGGCGAAGGCGTGGTCGAGACATTCGCGTGGGAGACAGAGGCCGGCTTCACGGTCCACATCCTCAACTACACCAATCCCAATCTGCACCGCGGTTGGGTGCGGAGCTTCTACCCCATCGTGACCCAGAAAGTCAGAATGAAGCTGCCGGCCGGCAGGCACGTTACCCGGGTCGAGCTACTACGGGCGGAGACGGACGTCCCGTTTCAGGTTACAAACGGAACAATCGAGTTCACGATACCCAGGGTCGTGGACTACGAGGTAGCGGCGATGTACTCTGGGTGAGCCTTGGGCGCCACGATGCGGCCGGCCGGCTTCGGTTTTAAACGCGGCGCGGGGAGAGGCCAGCGACTATTCTCCCGCAGCCCGCAGCACGCGAATCAGGCCGGCCTGTAGCTCCGGCGAGACTGGCAGAGCCCGGATCTTTCCGACCGTCTCCTCGACTGGATAGTGCGCCGATTCGAGCACGATCTCGCCACCTTCCCAGATGGCATAGCAGGCTGGCGCAGCGCCATTCTTGGGCTGGCCGGCGCTACCGGGGTTGACCACCATCCGGCTGCCCAAGCGCCGGCAGAACGGCAGGTGAGTGTGGCCCACCAGGAGGACATCCGCGGACGCGCGGGCGAGCTCCGCATCCCACAACGGGGAATCGGGAGCCCGATACTCGTACAGGGGATCCGGCGGCGTGGCGTGGCACAGCGAGAACCGGACGCCCTCGACCGTCCGTTCCGCGGTCAGGGGCAGGCTGCGCAGGAAGTCGCGCTGATCCTCCGTGATGACGGCCCGGGTGTAACGGCCGGTCTCCTCCGCCAAGCGGCGGAAACGCTCGGAGCACTTCGCGTCCCGATCGTAGCCGGCCGAGTGATCGTGATTTCCGCGCACGATCAGCGAGGCGTGGGCCCTTACGAACTCGATCACCTCGCAGGGATTCGGCCCGTAATTGACCAGGTCGCCGAGCACCCACATCTCGTCGTAGCTTTCAGGCAGAGCCCGAACGGCTTCGAGGTTGGCGTGAAGGTCGGACACGATCAGGATTCGCATGTTGCTTCGAACCGCAATTCTAACCTGGAAGCCGGGAGGAATGCGGCGTGACGATCTGTGGAATACTGGAACACACGATTATGAGGCTTCGAGACACTCTCTTTGGCGCGGCTCTCGCGTTCGCAATCTGCGCAGGGACATCGACCGCACAGCAGCCATGCACGAGCCTGACTGGACTCAAGCTCGATCACGCTGCCGTTACATCCGCGGCGATGGTGGAGGCCGCGCCGCTGAAGCCGCCGTCCAATGCCTACTTCAAGCTGCCGCCTGTCACGGTTCCGCGGCACTGCGAAGTGAAAGGCGTGGCGCGGCCGACCTCCGACTCCGAGATCAACTTCGAGCTGTGGCTGCCTCCGGCGGAGGCCTGGAACGGAAAGTACATCCAAAGAGGAAACGGCGGCTGGGCCGGCACCATCCCGGCCTACGATCTTGTGACTCCCGTGGCCCGAGGCTATGCCGCGTCCGCTACCGACGACGGGCACACCAGCCCCTCCCCCGTGCCCAACGCAAGTTGGGCCATCGGCCATCCCGAAAAGCTGATCGACTTCGGCTACCGCGCGCTGCACGAGACGGCCCTTCAGTCGAAGGCGATCCTGCGCGCGTTCTATGGACAGGAGCTGGGCCGGGCCTACTTCGTGGGCTGCTCGGACGGCGGTCGCGAGGCCCTGATGGAAGCGGAGCGGTATCCCGAGGATTTCGACGGCGTGATCGCCGGCGCTCCGGCCAACAACTGGACCCGTCACTTTACAGGCTTCGTGTGGAACGAGAAGGCGCTGAAGAGCGACCCCGCCGGCGACATACCCGCGGCTAAGCTGGCGGCCATCCAGAAGGCCGCGCTGGCGGCTTGCGACGAGTTGGACGGAGTGAAGGACGGACTGATCGAAGATCCGCGCCAATGCCACTTTGATCCTGAGGTGCTGAAGTGCGCGGGTCCCGACGGCCCGGAGTGCCTGACGCCACCGCAAATCGAAGCCCTCAAAAAGATCTATGCCGGCCCGAGGAGTCCGCGCACCGGGGAACAGATCTATCCCGGCTACGAGCCGGGGACGGAAGCGGACCCCGTGGGCTGGAGGGTTTGGATCGTCGGCCCAGTCCAGTCGATGTTCGGGAACTCTTTCTATTCTGGAGCCGTTTTCGAGAACCCGAAATGGGACTGGCGCACCATCGACTTCGACCGCGATCTGAAGCTGGCCGAAGAAAAGACGGGACCGATCCTCGACGCGTATAACCCCGACCTGAGGAGCTTCCGGGCGCACGGCGGCAAGCTGATTCAATATCACGGCTGGGGCGATGCCGCCATCGCGCCCCGCGATTCCATCGCCTTTTACGAAAAGGTGGAAGCTTTCCTGAAGCAATACCCGGACCCGCGAAGCGACGCTTCGGAGCCCATCCAGGATTTTTATAGGTTATTCATGGTGCCAGGGATGGGGCACTGCGCCGGAGGTTCTGGGCCGAACAACTTCGGCAACGCCGATATCGCCGATCCGAGCGTATCGCCGCAGGATGCCGGCCACGATATCCTGTTCGCGCTCGACCGCTGGGTTACGCAGGGGATCGCGCCGGAGCAGATCATTGGAACCGGCAGAATCGGCGGTGCGACCATGACCCGTCCGTTGTGCCCATACCCGAAGGTGGCCCACTACACGGGCCACGGCGACCCCAAGGACGCCGCCAGCTTCGAGTGTGCCGAACGGAGCGCCAGGGAGTAGCGCACCGGGCAAGATCTACCCGGTCGAAAATACCCGCCGCAGTGGGGCGCGGCAGGTAAGTCGCGAGGCGATCGCGCCGGCGGCCGGCGTGGTGCGCCCGGGGTCAGGCGAGTTGGCCGGCAGGAAAGGAGATTGACCGATGCACATTCGAGATCGCGTGGAGAGCAGCGGGAACGTGTTTGCCGACTTGCACCTTCCTCAGGCCGACGATCTGCTCGCGAAGGCCGAGCTGGCGGCGAAGATCATCGCGGAAATTCAACGGCGGCGGATGACACAAGCTCAGGCTGCGGCGGTTCTGGCGATCGATCAGCCCAAGATCTCCGCACTGAAGCAGGGCAAGCTGTCCGGCTTCTCGATCGAGCGATTGATGCGGTTCCTGCTCCTGCTTGGGCGGGATGTCGAAATCACGGTCAAGGCAAAAGCGGGGAGACGATCAGCTGCCAGACTTCGTGTTGCCTGACCGGGTTCTGCGGCCATCACCGCCGATTGGCCTGGTAGCCATAACGATCTTCGGCACCGTGAGCTTGGAGAAACTCGCGACCTCCGCTCGGCCGCGCTCCCTTGCGCGGCGCAGCGCAGTGCCATCCTCACCGTTCGCGTTGAGATTTGCGTTCCTGCTGACCAGGTAGCGGACTGCATCAAGGTGGCCCTCACCTGAGGCTTCGATCAGTGCCGTGTAGCCGAACTTGTCGCGCTGGTTTACATCTACGCCATTGTCGAGCAAGTATCGGAGCACCTCGGTCTTACCGGTCCATCCCGCGGCCACGATCGGAGGCCCGTTGCCCGGACCGGGTCTCTTGAGATCGGCGCCAGCGATTCGCAGGAGGCGCATGCTCCACACATCGCCTCGATGGGCGGCGGCCGTCAAAGCTTCATCGCGATGCTCGATGATCGAAACGCGGACGCGTGGAATGGCCAGTCCCAGTAGTGATAGGCCGACCATAGCGGCCACCGCAATCCTGAGGACTCTCCGGTGCCTTGATCTCACCAAGTGCCTTCCGTCTTGATGCTACCGCGTTCGGGGCGTAACCGTAGGCTCGCTTGAGTGGACAAGTGACTTAAGTAAAGTTGGCGGGGACGACGGGGTTCGAACCCGCGACCTCCGACGTGACAGGGGCAAGGACTAATTCTTTGTTTTCAGGTAAGTGGGTTACGGCTCAGTGTGTTGCGGACGCTCGTGAGGACACGAGTCGACACGAAATGACCCGTTTTCGCGGGTGTTAGTGACACAGCTACTGACACACCTCTATAGTCGCGGATCCACCGGCTCGCTCTCGAGAGCCAGCACACCAAAGACGCACTCGTGAACGCGCCGGAGCGGCTCCTGGCGAACGAAGCGCTCCAGGCCTTCGATGCCGAGCGCGAACTCGCGGAGTGCGAGGGAGCGTTTCGCGTTCAGGCCGCGCGACCGCAGCCTGGTCAGGTTCTCCGCCATGGTGTATTCCGGGCCGTAGATGATGCGGAGGTACTCGCGACCGCGGCACTTCAGCGCCGGCTGCGCCAGGCCACGCCGCCCTCGGGCGACGAACGCCAGCGGCTTGACCACCATCCCCTCGCCGCCAGCGGCAGTCAGCTCTTCCCACCACTTGGCCGCCGCTTGCTGGCTCTCCGCGTCCGTCAAGTCGACTTTCAGAAATGGCGTCGCAAGCAGGAGCGCGGGATCTTGAGCGCAAACCGCGCCCAGCGTCTGCATGTGCCACAAGTGGTCTTTGTCGCTGTGGACCGCGCCTTCGGTCGCGAGCAGATGGAAGGGCGCCAGCTTATAGTCGTCGAGCGAGTGAACTGGCCAACAATAGCGGCGGTACGCCTCGACGTATAGCGCCGCGGCCTCCGCCCGTTCACGGTAGCGCGCGAGCAGCGGCGTGACTTCCGCGTTCCCCTGCGCCGCTTGCTCCAGAACCGCTGCGACTTGCGGCAATGCGGCACATGCGGCGCAGCCGGTGCCGGCGTATTGTTGGCGCAAAAGCTCCTGCGCCTTCGCAGACCACGGCATGAGTTCGCAATCGAGGCATGCCCAGTCGGTGTCGAAGTTTTCCCAGAATCCGGAAGCGCTGAGAGCGGCGTGAACGCGAGCCAGGAATCCCGACTCAAGCTGGGGATCGCTGAAGAACCGCCGGCCGGTGCGAGTGTAACAGACGCCCATGCCCTCGTCGACGACGCCGAACCGCTTGCGGGCGACGTCCTCATCACGACAGAGGACCACCACGGCCCGCGAGCCCATGTGCTTCTGCTCGCAGATCACGCCGGGCAGACCCTCGTGCCGGTAGTGGGCGAACGCCTCCTCCGGGTATTCGAGATAGCCATCACGTTGGCTGGTCTCCGAAGGCGACATGGTCGGAGGGAGATAGATCAGCCACTTGGGGTTGATCGCGTACCGGCTCATGACTTCGAGAGCAGCGGTGGCATTCTCCTCTCGGATCGTGACCGTCTTGTGCAGCCGCGTGGTGACGATCCGCTTTCCGAGAACGTCCTCGATATCGAGCAGATCGTCGTGCTGCTGCTGGGCCGTCAACACGGGAACGTCGGCGGCTTCCTCCGGCTTGAAGGGCTTGACCGGCTCGTAGTAGACGCTCCGCGCGGGGGTGGAGATCAGTTCCTTCTCCGGGTAACGGAGCGCCGTCAGCTTGCCGCCGAACACGCAGCCGGTATCGATGTTGACGGTGCGATTGAGCCATTCGGGCTCGGCGACCGGGGTGTGGCCGTAAACGACAATGGCTTTGCCGCGATACTCCGCGGCCCAATTCGCGCGCACCGGGAGACCATACTCGTCGGTCTCGCCAGTCGTTTCCCCGTACATCGCAAAGTCGCGAACCTTGCCCGAGCCGCGGCCCTGTAGCTCCTCCTTCATCCCGGCATGGGCCACAACGAGCTTGCCATCGTCCAGCATGTAATGACTGACGAGCTTGTCCAGGAACACGGACACCTTCTGCTTGAACTCCGGCGGTTCGCCTTCCAGTTGCTGAAGCGTTTCCGCAAGCCCGTGCGTGATCTGCACGTCGCGCCCCTTCAGTTTCCGAACGAGCTTCATGTCGTGGTTGCCGGGAACGCACAGCGCCGTTCCGTTTTCCACCATCGCCATGACGAGGCGCAGCACTTCGGAGATCTTGGGGCCTCTGTCCACCAGATCTCCAAGGAAAACGGCCTTGCGGCCAGCCGGCGGAGTCACCGCGACTCCGTCGACCCGGTATCCAAGCTGCCCCAACAGATCCACCAGCTCGTCGAAGCACCCGTGAACATCGCCGACGATGTCGAACGGGCCGTGGTCGTCCTTCTTGTTGTTCCAGAGAGGCTGGCGCTCGACCTGCGCCGCCTCCACTTCCTCCGGGGACGAGAGGATATAGACGTGCCGGAAGCCCTCGCGCTCCAGAGATCGCAGGTGTCGCCTGAGCTGCTGAGACTGGCTGTGAATCACATGCCGCCCGAAGTCGCGATCTGTGCGGCCCTGATTGCGGTCCTCGCAAATCCTCGTGGAGAGGTTGAGGACGATAGCCACGGGGATCGCGTGGTATTTGCGCGCGAGTTCGACCAGCGGCGCGCGGGCTTCCTGTTGCACGTTCGTAGCGTCGATGACGGTCAGTCTCGCGGCCGCCAGCCTCTTGGCCGCGATGAAATGCAGGACCTCGAAAGCGTCGTTGGTCGCCGCCTGGTCGTTTTCGTCGTCCGAGACCAGGCCACGGCAGAAGTCCGACGAAAGGGTCTCGGTCGGCTTGAAGTGCTGTTGCGCGAAAGTGGACTTTCCGCAGCCGGACGGTCCAACAAGCACCACCAGCGAGAGTTCCGGAATTGTGATCTTCATCGGGTGAAAATCCCCATTTGCGTGGGCGCGCCCACGGCGGCGTCTTCCGGTCCCACCGGCAAAAACCGAACGGAGTATCCGAAGCGTTCGCTGACGGCGGCAGCCCATTCCTCAAACTGCGCGCGCGACCACTCGAAGCGATGGTCCTTGTGACGGAACTGCCCCGCGGGCAGCGACGTGAACTTGACGTTGTACTCGGCGTTGGGTGTCGTCAAGATCACGGTGCCGGCTTTGGCGTGCTCGAAAACGACGCGTTCGAAAGCCGCCAGGCGCGGAGGGTCCAAGTGCTCGATCACTTCGGCGACGACCGCGGCGTCGTACCCGCTCAAACGCGCATCGCGATACATCAGGGACCCATGAATCAGTCGGATGCGCTCCCGCTGTTTTGGCGCTAGCTGCTCCAGACGCAACCGCTCGGTGGAGATTTCCAGGCTCCGGTGGGAAACATCCATCCCGACGATCTCCTGAAACGAGCGATCCTCCAGCAGCGCCCTGAGAAGCTTCCCCTCTCCGCACCCCAGATCGAGAACGCGAGCGGCGCCGGACGCTTTCAATGCCGCGATGATCGCGCCGATGCGCTGCTGCCAGAGTTGGAGAGGTTCCTCGATCGCGAACTCTTCGGTGGCACGCGTCTCCTCCTCGCGATCCGGATCGGAAAGGTCCTCGTCCGTGAGGCGCGCAAGGGCCTCGCGCGTGAGGTGGCGCTGATGGCGCAGGTAACGCTTGACAATCGCGTCCCGCGCCGGGTGCGAGGCGAGCCAACCCTCACCCTGGCGGAGCAGTTTCTCGACTTCATCGTCGCCGACCCAGTAGTGCTTCTCCGCGTCCAAGACGGGAATCAGCACGTAGAGATGCGTCAGCAGATCCGAAAGGCGCACATTTCCGCGCAGCTCAACCGAGCAGTAGGGACCCTCGCCCCATTCCGGAAACCGCTCGTCCAGAGCGTGATGTTGCGCCGTCACTACATAGCCCAGAGGCTCGAACAATTCCCGCAGAAAAGGTTCGCCGCCCCGGCACGGAACGGCGGCGATGCGTGCGGTGAGGTCGAGATGCTGCTCGGCCAACTCCGGCTTACCCTTGCTCCGCCCGCCCAGGGCGCTTCCCAGCACCTGCGCGATCGCCACGCTCAAGTAGGAGGAGGCGACGTACGGCCGGTCGTTGACGTACTGATCCAGTGCGCCGCCCTCCCCCGTGCCTTTTCGCACCAGTCCAACCGGGTCGACGTCCAGCAGAAGCGCGGCCGTGCAGCGCTCATCCCCAGCCTCCGGGTAGAAGACGTGCGTCTTGCCGAACGACAACTCGAAAGACTGAACCTTGGCAGGATGCTTGTGCAAAAGATAGCCGAGGTCCGTTGCCGGCGGGCTCTGATTCGTGATCGTGAGAAGCATCGAAACGAGTATACTGTGATTCTTCGGCCTGCCCGGTTCGTTGCGATTTACATTTCCCGTCGTCGACTATTCCGGCTGCTTCGCTGGCCTCCAGTTCATCAAGGTTGCGCGTCAGCCGGGCGATGGCCAGGGTTTTCCGGGTGTTGCGATCTCAACCCAGGCTTTGCGCAAGGAAAATCGAACAAAAGGTCATAACGAGAAAGCCTGCTGCTTGGGCACGCCCTCGAGGATCTTGTAGCCCATATCGCTATAGCCCTTCAATCGTCGGTCGTACATGCGCGCCAGCATTCGCACGTTCTTATCGATGTAGTCGTAAACTTCGACGACACGCTTGCTGTCGTACAGCCGGTGAAGCCGGCCTGCGTACTGCTGCAAGGTCCCCTTCCAGGAGATCGGCATCGCCAAGAACAGCGTGTCGAGCCGGGCATCGTCAAACCCTTCGCCGATGTAGCTCCCTGTGGCAAGAATCACGCGCTGCTCGGTTTCTGGAACTGCGGCGAGCTGCTCCGCAATTGCTCTGCGCTGCTTTCGGCCCAGTCCGCCTCTCAGAACGAAAACGTTCTTCACCAGCCCGCTCACCTTGCTCGCAAAGACATTCAGGTGCTCGGTTCGGCCGGTGAGCAATAGTGGGGACCGGCCCGCCTGAACCGCGCGAACCAGGTCTCCCGCAATCATCTCGTTGCGCGCCTCGTCGCCAACAAGATCGGCATAGATGTCTTGGATGCTGACCTCCCCGGCTTCCGAAGGCATCTGGAAATCGGTGTGCCGAGGGATGACTACGTGGTCAAAGGGACTGGCCTCTGTCATTGTCCGAGCGCTCATGCGGTAGCGAATCGGGCCACACTGCATGTAGATGATCGGATGATGGCCGTCCTTTCGGGTCGGTGTCGCCGTGAGGCCGACCACGTAACGCGCCTTGGCCTCGCGCATCACCTTTTCGAAGGTGACCGCTGACAGATGATGGCACTCGTCAACGACTATGTGGCCGTACTCAGCAACGAAGTCCTTGACCTCCTGCTTTTGGTGTAGGCTCTGAAGAACCGCGACATCGATCCGCCCAGTACGGGTCGTCTTCCCGCCTCCGATCTGCCCTATCTCATCGACCGGCAGATCCAAGAACATCGCCAGCCTCTCGCGCCACTGATCGAGCAATTGTTGCCGGTGCACCAGCACCAGCGCGCTCACGTTTCGATGGGCGATCAACCACGCCGCCACGGCCGTCTTGCCGAAGGCAGTCGGCGCGCACACGACGCCATCGTCGTGCTGGATGACAGCTTTGACCGCCTCCTCTTGATGAATGCGCAGGCTGCCTCGGAATTGGACATTGATCGGCGCTCCGGAGAGTCGCTCGTCCCGAACGAGGGGCTTCACTCGATGACTCTCGAGCAGTGCGGTCGCGTCGGCCAGGCAACCGCGCGGCAGCGCCAGATGTTTGGGCAGATCCTCGCCGCACCCGATGACCCGGGGCTTGTCATAGGTGGAAAGGCGCAGGGATTGCGCTTTGTAGAACTCCGGATTCTGGAAAGCGGCGATCCGGAGCAACCGGTTCAGCATCGCCGGCGGCATCCCCTCCTTTTCGATGAAGAGAAGGTTGGCGCGGACGATATTCACCGATGCAGGCAGTGGGCCTTCGATAGGACGATCCGCGCGCCTGCGCGATGGCGGAAGCGTCCAAGGGTCAGGGACATCGTCGTCCTCGGTCGCGCTGATACGCACTCCGATGAGATCGCCCCTTCGCTGAACCTCACTGACCAGCGATTCGGCCGCCGCGGAGCTCATGCGACGGACCGAGGAGAGAAACGCCCACTGATCGGGGTACGGCACGATCCTGTCATCTACAAACACGCTGTTGCCGGCATCGCGTGGCGACTTTTGCAACGGAAGTGCGATCAGGTTGCCGAAGCCGCCCTTTGGCATGGTGTCCTGGTTGGGGAAGAACCGATCGTAAGAATCGAGGCCGATCTGATGGCGTCGCTCCATTGTGCGTGTGAGCAGCGCGCAGCCGAGTTTCCTTGCCACAACCGCTGAAATGGCGCGATCGAAGAAGATCCAGAGGTGACCGCCGTCTCCGGATCTCGATCTCTCCAGAGCGGCCTGGACATCCCAATCCAGGCAGGTGGCGAGAAACGCTGCGGCGTCCTCTTGCCAAGTCTTCTTGTCGAAATCCGCCGCAAGGAACCAACACGTTTCATCGAGCAACAACGGGTACACTCCAACGGTAATCTTGCCCGTGAGGTGCGCTCGAATCACGTGGTCGGTGAGCGGGAGGAGCTTCCGAGTGTCTCTGTCGACTCGCTGCCGGTCCTCCTGCTTCGCCGCATAGTATGCCTTCCAGTCCCGTTCCGACTTGGGGCTGTACCCATTTCGGCCGTCCGGGCTTTCCCAGCGGACTGCGTACACATCTTCGCGACCGCGAAAGAGCTCTCGAAACAGCTTGACCTTCTCATCGGGCGCCAGTGCCGGAGCGTTCTTGGTCACGGCAGGCTCTGCGGCCGTACCCGTGTCGGACGGAACCTCAATGCCAAGCTCTTCAAGCAGCTGCCGGAGGCGCCGATTCTCGCTGCGAAGACGAGTTAGTTCGTCACCCATCGGCCCTCGCGGCGCGTTCCAACATCTGAATGACCTCCAGAAACCGCTGCTCGATCGCGGCGGAGGTCCGCAGAGGAAAGCCGAGTTCGTCTGCCAACCCTTCTAACTCAGGACGCCACTCCTCTGGCATGACGAACTCGGGAGGGAATGCGTGAGTTGCGCGTTGCTCGAACACGCGGCGCGCCGCATAAGCGGTCTCCCGATAGTCGAGTTCCCCAAGCATGTCGATTAGCAGGATATCCAGCACGTCCCGTGCCCGCCCCCCAGACGCTGGGCCAGTGCATGCGTGCAGCTTCTGGGCTACTTGGTCGGCAAGCCCCAAACATCGGACGTGCGAAATCACAGATATCCCCAATTCCAGCAGACCCTGGACTCTTGGCTCGACGAGGTCAACGTGGCCCGCCTTGGCGGCCCCAAGATCGACCTCAATCGTCTGCCAGGCACGCGTTCGATATTGGATGGCCACTTGGACGCGGACGGTGTCCGCCTGTTCCATGTCCCGAGTCTGGGCCTTGACGCGAAACGTGAAATCGTCGAAGCTCAGGCGCAGAGCCTCCGCCAGCGCTTGGAGGCGGCTCGCGCGAGTGCCTTCCATCCCCAAGTCCAGATCCTTGGTAGCGCGGGCGCGCTGCGCGAAGCGCAGTTCCATCGCGACACCGCCTTTGAGACAGTAGGTGCCCAGGACGCCCTCTTCAAGCGCTCTCTCGAGGACCCCGCACAGCGCCAGAAAAGAGATCCACCGCCGCAACCGCTCCTGATCGAGACCCAACTCCCGCGCGACACGAGCCAGCCTCTTTTCCAGCCGCTCGGGCGGCCGCGGTCTGGAGCTCATCGGGCCGCCGGCTCCGTCCGGCCACGGGCGGCGCTCAGCGACTTGATGTGCGCCTCGACCCGTCGCCGGAGTCGCCTCGCCTCAGTGTCGCTGATGAATCCCTCGCGTCGCGCGTCGGAGATAGCCTGGCGCACCAGGCCAATTCTCCCTCCTGAACGAAGCAGGTCGGTGACGGTCCTGCTGATCGTCGTGACCGGGATTCCTTCTTGGATGGCCACGTCCTCCGATGTGAGGTCCTCGCGATGCACCACTACGCCCTTCGGCTTCTGTCGCCGCAGCCGTGCGGACTTGGGAACCGTAAGGTGAATGGCGCTCGGGTTTGCATCGGAGATTCCGTAGACGACAAGAGCCGTTGCACGCGACAGAGCGACGTCGTGCGGCCCGCGGTTCGCCCTCGCCCACAGGACGGCTTCCCGGTATTGCGAGAACCGGCCAGGGGGGAAGTGCGGGATACGAAAGACGCCTCGTGCAGTTCTCTCGATCCGCTCACGCTGCGCCAGCCTCGCCAGCACCGAGCCTGTGAATCCGGCCTCTCGAGCCTGTTTCGCAGTTACGAGGCCGTCGTTCTCCTCAGCGAGCGCGACGAGTTCGTCGAAACGTGTGCGGGGCACAGACCCATTTTGGCATGGTCGGGATCGCGACCGCAACATCAGGGTATGTCAATATAGTTCCATAGTGGAACTATATTGACACTACACCTCAGCTCGCGCCTGCCAAGCCGGTGGATAATAAGCTGTCGCGGCCTCGCCACGTCTCGGGAAATCGAAAGTGAAGAGCGGCATTCCGGCCAGTGACATCCCGCGCTAAGTGTTTGATTCGACGTGTTTCTGGCCTGCGCGATGTCAGCCAGTTCCAGCACTACCGGCGCCGGATATCGTGGGGATGTCATGGAAACTGCGCAGGAGAGCAGCTACGCGCCCCAGGTTCCTCCCGTAGCTTGGGAACAAGGGTGGCATGGTTCGGGTCTAAAGGAACTGTGAGGCTCACTCGGAACAAGCTGGTCGGCCCGGCTGCTCTTTCGGTCGCTCTCCTGGCGATTGGCGCTGCTGCTTCAGTTCGCTTCTGGACCCCTGCCACGCTGAGCCTGCCGCGCAAGGTCATCCGACCGCCGCAACCGTCCGAGTTGTTCGCAGACCACGGCCCTCACGACATTCCTTGTCCGACCGTCCCGCAACAGGCGGCGCCCTCTGAGCCTATCGAGACGAGCGTGTGCCGCGTAGTGCAGCATCCCGACGAGTTCCTCTGCAAGCGCATCCGGGTCCGCGCAACGCATTTTCACGGACTGCATGCATGGCTCGGTGCTCATCGAAGAGGGATGCGATGTGTACGTGAGCCCGAGCATCGGCAGGTCGGCTGCCTCCCAACGCTGTCCTTCGTCCGTTGAAACGTAGAGGCCGTCGCCCGCCGCCCACAACCGGCCCTGCGCGTCGCGGCACAAGCTCTTGATCTCTTCGCTGGTCTTGGGGCCCGGGATGCGCTCGATATCGCCACCGTCCGGTCGAAACCGAAACAGTCCCTTCACCGCCGCCACCAGCACCCATCCGTCGCGATCCGGGGCCAGGTCGAAGATGTTCTTCAACCCATGCGCGGCCGTCCTGGCCAGCGGTGCCAACTCGACGCCCCTCGGACCGGCGGCCGTAGAAAACGCTCTTGGTGTCAGCCGGCGAGGGCTCTACAAGGTGCCCGGCTCGCTGCCAGCCCTTGCCGTCCCACTCCTCCAACTCGCCCCCGAGCGACCTGAACAGCCGCCCTCCTGGCTTTTCCAGAAACCAGTGGTCGAGATAACCGCGCTGCTCTTTCCAAGTGCGTAGCACCTCGGTAGTGCCATCGGCCCGCACCCGAGTCAGGTCTCGCATCCCAGGAGCGCTGCCCTCCGCGCAGAGACCGATGATGCCACTCGAATCCGCCGCCAGCGGCCCGGCGTCATACCAGCCCATGCCGTCATGCGCCGCACAAAACCCCAGCCTTTGCCAGCGGCCGCCCGTCAGGCGCCACGCGCCGTGCAGCGAATCGGACATCACGAGCACCGTGCCAATCGGGCTGTCCCACACCTCGATGATGGGAGCCTCGATCTCGCCCTCGAACGCGAACGGCTCGACCTTGTCGTTACCGATGCGAGCCAGCCCGTCGAGTCCCATCACGGCGACCAACTCGGCGGCGCGCACACCGGTCACGAGGGAACGTACGGTCGGGGTACTCCCGACCGAATACGCCCTTCCGCCAGCCCACCGCGCACGCAGATCGCCGAGCTTGGTCCATTGCGAGAAATCGCCGTTCACGTGATAGAGCGCATGCGCAGAAAGAACCCAAAACGCGGCATCGCCATCTTCGAGTACGAAATCGATCGGCCCGTCTGGCTCCCCGGCCGACCGATTCCGCAGAATCTTTGCGACTGCCGGGGGCGCCGCCGCCCACTCCGGCCGCTTCGCGAACTGCCGCAGGTTTTCCAGGTGGCCTCTGTCGACACGGCCAATGAACCCGTTGTCCGACCACATATGCGACATCCCACCATACGCCAAGACCCGGCCATCAGCCGCGCGCAGGAAACCCAACACCCCCAGGTCGGTCTTGACTGTTTTCGTCTTGCCGTTCCGGAGATCGAGCTCGGTGTATTCACCGCCCCACTCGCCCTTGTCCGTTCCCATCCACAGACGGGTCTGGCCGTCGAGCAGAAAGGACCCCGGCGTGAAGATCTCCGTCCGCTCTAACGGAAGGACACGCTGCCGCCCCTTCTGACTGACGACTACCGAGAGCCCCTTCCCCCGCTCGATTTCCAGCTGGCGCCATCGCGCCATGAAGTGCTTGTCTGTCTCTCCAGGCCACGGCCACGGCTCAACGTCCCCATGCACCGCCGCAACGATCATTCCCGGCCTGCTGCCCAGCCACACCACTTCGCCCGGCGTCTCAAACAGCGGCTCCGCAGCCAGCGTTGCTGGATCTACCTTCCAAACCCGCCCCGCCAGCGTCCCCACAAGAAGACTCCCGTTGGCTCCGACCGCGACAGCAGTGCCGCGCCCGTGGACGACTTGCTGGCCTGTCATCTTCAGGGTTGCGGCGTCGAAGCGAAGCAGGTTGCCGGAGTCCGTGAGGGCTATCAAAATGTCGCCGATGCGGAGGCAATCCTTCAGCGCGTTGTGATCGAAATGATAGGAGTATCGAAACGCGCCGGCTCTCCCGACCTCGCGACCGAACTCCTCAAGCTTCCAGTGGAACTCGAGGGAGACCACGAGTTCTGGAACAACGTCCGGTATTTCATTCAGCCGGAACGTGAACCCCCAGCGGCGCCCCCAGGCGGACGCTTCCCTGTACACCTTGGCCGAGTACTGGCACCTTCAGCTCGCGCAGGACCCGGATCGTCTTGCCCCCGCGTTGCGCGCGCGGCTCCTGGACGCCTGCGAAGCCTACCCACGCTACGCGGCGGACCTGGCGCATCTGGTGCCGCGAACACCCGAGGCCACCAAGAGGCTTCTGGCGCTGCTCGATCGAGTGCCCGATCAAGGAGACCCTAGCGCACGCCAACAGATCATTCGGCACCTCAGCCAAACCAGCGACCTGTTTCGCCCGCAGTTGATCGCCCACGTAAAGGAAGCACACGAGGGTCCGGGCTTCATGGAGAACGAATCGGACGTTCGGGCTCTGGCGCGGCTGGATTGGAATCAAGCCGAACCTCTGCTGACGGACTTGGCGCAGCCAGACAAGCCCCGCCTGAGTGCGCTGTCCCTCGCCTTGCAGTACCAGCATGCCGCGGTGTCCGCCAATCCCAAAGCGGACGACCTTCGCCGGCGGTTGACAGCCATCGCCACGGATTCCTCCTCGCCAGCCAAGGCCCGCGATCTGGCGGTCGAGGGGCTGATGGCGACACAGTGGCCGGGACGTGATGATTGGTACCTATCTCTGCTGGCGGACGGCAGCTTCGTCACATCCTCCGATGGAAACACCTCGTATTCGACCCTCGAAGAGCCGGCGCACGACCAGCCCTCGGTCTGGATTCCCAGAATTGCGCCGTTGGTGGGAAGCTCGAATTCCCGTGTCCGCCAGAACGCGGTTCGCATCCTCGTCAGCTTTCAGCAGGAGGAATCGTGGCCCGACGCCGCGGTACCGCTGCTTCCCTGGCTATTCGATCCGAAGTGGGTGGAGGCGGAGAGTTCAAGCTGGACGCGCCACAATCTGATTTACAGCCTCTCGCTCGTGAAGGCCCCGGAGTTCCGGCGCTGCTTCACGTCCTTCAGCATCCCGAAGAGGACGACACCTTCGAGATCGAGTACGCAGCCGACGCGATCTCGCAGTACCACGATCCGCGCGCCATTCCTGTCTTGCGCGCACTCTTACCGCATGACATCGCCAAGCATGAGCGGCTGGCCGTGGCCAAGGCGCTGCTGGCGTCCGGAGACGTCTCGCAGGAGGAGAAGGTCCGTGCTGTGACCGCCCTCGCTCGCCAGGTGGCAACCCGCGCCGGCAGGGAGCAGTTGTACCAGATGGAGCTGGACGATGAAGTCAAGGGAATCGGGGGAGAAGTCATTCTTGGGCTCGGGGTGATCTCGACGCAAGGCGCATCGACGAATCTGATCGAGGCCGTGCGCGAGCGCAGCCGCCAGCTTCGAGCCCGCGACACGGAAGTGGCGGACTCGCTCGACGCAATCCTCGCCATCTTGCCCAACACAGAGCGAGACGCCCAACTGATCGCGGCGATCCGTGACGGTCGAGCAAGGGCGCCCGCAGTCCGTGACGCGATTCGGCGCCGCGCATGGTTGTGCAAAACGGAAACGGCGGCGTTGAGCGCGCTGGCCGAGGGAAAGGGAGCACCGTCTGCGGTGGCGGCGGCTCTACTAGGGAGCGCCGAACGAGAACTCGAGATTCTGGCGGGAGAGGACCGGGTCGCCCAGAGGACTTTGCTCGCCCTGCTGCGCCTCAGCGGAGACATGGTGCCTGACGACGTCGTATTGAAGCTGGTGGACTCCAAAGACCCGGCGCTGGCACGCGCCGCGCAGGCCTACTGGGAACTCCTCTGCCGCTGGCATCACTCGCTCTGAAGACCGCGCCGATGAGGACGCTGGCCTGGGTTACAGTGCTCCGCGGACCTGACCCGTCCGTTCGCGCCGAGATGAGTCGGTCAGGTTTCGCTGGGCGGCGGCGATAGCCGCCTGGAACCTGCCGAGCCAGCCTCCCCAGGCAGCGGATCCGCCCATGTCCGGGTGCGAGCGTGCAACAGCATCCAGTTTCGGCTTATTCGAGGCGAGAGCCTCGGCATCACCGAGGTCTTGGATCGCCAACCTAGATCGGGCACCGTGGCGCCGCAAGCAGATGAACGAACCCGGCCGCAACTCGCCCTGGTGCCTGGCGGCTTGCAGTTGTGCGTCGTGCAGGATGTAGTGGACGCTCGCGTCAGTTCCCTCCAGGAGCATATACCCTCGGCCAGTCATTTCCTCCTCCCCGTGGACCAGGACGCGGCCATAAAGCTCGTGGACATCACGGAGGTCGGTGACCTTGAACGGAAGGCTCGGGTCGGAAATCAGGACACCGTGCGCGGCGAGGGTCCGCTGGCGGTCGTTGGACTCCTGAAACGCTTTGAGAGCGCCGGCGAAATCCTGGCGGATTTGCCACTGGCCATTGGATGCCGGCTCCGCGAGTCCAAGAGTCGCAAGAAACCTCAGTCGCTTTGCGAGGTATGTGCCATGTGTACCGGCCGACGAACCACCCCGGCCTGCGTTGGCGAGCCCGAAGACGAAGTACACCGCCCGGTCAGAATCCGGTGGGCGGTCGCGGCTCGCCCGCGTCAAGATGCGGTCCAGGGACGTGTAGCGGTATTGGGTGACCTCCCGCGCGACTGCGTCCGCCGCGTCGAGCTGGGTTCGGTAGCCGAGCTGGCACGTGCACAGGTCCTCCGCATGCGCGCGGACCTGCTCCTTGACATAGGCGCTGGGCAGGCGGAGTTCCTGCCCGTCGCCGCGAACCCCTCGGAGGGCGACGTGAGCGTGTGGGTGTTCGGTGTTCGTGTGCACCGCCGCCACCCATTCCAGCGGGGTCTCCACATCGCGCGCCATTCGAGCCATCAGTGAACGGACGAGCGTAACCATATCGATGCGCTCGCCGAATTCGGGCGAGACGATGATCTTGAACAACCGCGGGTCGCCCGCAGCCTGCCATCGGGCGAGGGTCCTGGGCACATCCGCCACCTCCCCAGAAGGGCCGAACCCCGCTGCTTCCTTCGACACCTCGCGGGTCGCAGTCTCTCGCGCGATGTAGCGGCCGTGCGCTTGCCATTGGCCGCGGCTCTTGTTTGGCGAGTAGGTTAGCCGAACCGCGCAGCGTTGTCGGAATGGTCTGGGCGTCCCGGTGCGTCCACGAGGCGATCGCCTCTGCTTGCGCCTACGCGACATCCGAACGATGTGGATGATCCGCTTGAACGCGCTCGACCAAATCCGCGGCTCGTTCGACGACTTAGCCCGCTTGGGCCGGGGAGGTCGGAGCCGGATCTCGTCGTCCTTACTCATCGCGGTCCACCAGTCCGCCCAATGTTGCCCGAGCTTCGCCTGTCATATTCTCGGCAACGCCGCGTAGTAGTTTTTCGTACCTGCCCTTGGCCTTCGCCTTTTCGAGTTCGAAAACGTCCTTGGGCGGCTCGGGAACGCAGATCAGGAACAGTCTCGCGAAGGCGTCGGTCAGTGCAAACTGGGCCTGCTGTGCCGTTCCGAGTCGCTGCAATTGCCCACCGAGCTGATCGAGGCTCGCGGCGACTCGTTGCTCGGCGTCCGTAAGCGTCGCATCGCGGTCCGACACCCTCTCTTCGAGAGCAGCCCGGATGAAAGCGCTGGTGGAGGCATAGCCGCTCTTGCGGGCCGCTTTCTCCACCCTGTCCCGCAAGCCCTCACTGAGACGAACCACGGTGTTTTTCATGCCCCTCACCAGATTGGGCGGAGACAAGCGGCATTCGTGCCGAGCAAAAAGCGCGCATTGCAATCGCATTGCAGGACCAGGCTCCAGCAATGCGCCGGAAGTCACTGCCATGGGGGGATATCGCCCCCCGGCGGCAGCCCACACGCAATGCAATCCCTTTATGTTCCTTCTCCGCCGCTGTGTTGCACGAAACCGCCGGTCCCCGGCTGCCTTTCGTTGTCAGTCATTGGAAACTGATGCCGATTGTTGCCGAACGTTGGCTTTCGACTGAGTTCTATTGCCAACACCGGAAATTCTGTTGCCAATCGAGGCACGCGCGGGCTCAGCTAGGCCCAATCGTCTGAAGGCGATGTCTTCCCGAATGAATCTGTCACCTATCCGCGACCTCCGGTCTGAAAAACCAGTCACCAAGGCAGGCCAACTGCGCCGTGCGTGGGCGGACATCAAGGCCGCGATCGAAGCCGGCCACAGCCTGAAGACCATCGCTGAACGGCTCCGCGACTGCGGCATCGATGTCCGCTACCGGGCGCTCACGGTGTACGTCAGCCGGCTACGGCGGGAGGATAGCAGTGGCAGGTTGCCGGCAGCAGCCCAGGCCGAGACCGCAGCCGCCGGCCGAAAAAGGAAGCCGCGCCCGGCGGAGCCGTTCGATCCTCTGCGGAACGTGAAGGAGCGCGAAGCAAACCGACCGGGGTTCCAGTTCGATCCGGAGCCGGATCCCCGGAAGCTCATCTAGGCGTCCCTCACCGCCCCACGCGTCCCGGCACGGACACGTGACCTCGTGACCAACCATGAGGGAGGCAAAGCATGGCTGCCCAAGTCGAAGACGTTGTCATGAGTTATTCCGACGCGGCAAAGTTCCTGGGCGTCAGTGAGCGTACACTGGAACGCTACGTGAGGGAATCGCGCATCCCGTACGTGCAGTTCCCGCAGCGTGGAGTGCGGCGCACCGTCGTCAGATTCCTGCGGCCCCAGTTGCTAAAATGGCTGGAACAGCGAACGGTGCGGCCGAGTCGCCACGCCGACCAACCCGTCGCCAGGGTAGGGGCATGAGCAGCAGGGGCGTCTACTTCCGAAACGGCGTCGCGTATCTCCGTTACAAAGACCAAAACGGCAAGATCGTGCGCGAGAGCACGGAGCAACGCAGCGTTAAGTTCGCCCAGGACCTCCTCGCGAAGCGAAAGACCGAAGTCGCCGAGGGGCGGCACTTTCGAACCCGTCATTTTGACCGCGTGATGTTTGAGGAACTCCTGGACGATTGGTGGGAGAAGCATGGCAAGCAGACCCGCAGCCGCTTCGAGTACCACCTGCCCAAAGTGCGGGAACGGTTCGGCGGCCGGCGGGCGAGGGAAATCCAGTCGGACCAGGTCGAGGCGTTTCTCGAATCATTGGGCAAAGACGGCCTCGCCGCCTCGACCATCAACAAGTACCGCACCATCCTGTGCAGCACCTTCAACTTCGCCATACGTCGCGAGAAGTACGACCGCAATCCCGTGAGCGCCGTCGCGCAAAGGAAGGAGCCGCCCGGGCGGGATCGGTTTCTTCTGCCGGAGGACTTCCGAAAGCTCCTCGACGAATGCCGTACCGATCCGGAACTCTACGCTTTCATGTGGCTCGCAGCGACGACTGGTGCGCGCAAGAGCGAGATCCTGGCCCGGACCTGGGAGGAGGTTCGGCTGGAGGGACCGGCCCCGCACCTCTACGTTCCGCGCTCAAAGAACGGACGCCCCAAGAAGCTGGCCTTGGCCGCCGAAGCCGTCGCCGCGCTCAAGAGCCTCCCCAGCTTCGGAAGCAGCCAGTACGTCTTCCCGGCGGATCAGTCTAACGTCCGTTTCAAGGGGACGCGGCTGTACAAGTGGGACATGCGGAAACCATTCCAGGCCGCCTGCGACCGGGCCGGCATCAAGAGCCTGCGCATCCACGACCTGCGCCACATGGCCACCAGCATCCTGTTCCTGCAGGGGATCCCCGATGCGATCATCCGCAAGCTCACAGGCCATCGCAGCCGCGAACTGGAACGCTATCAGCACCTGTCACCGCTTTTGAAACAGCAGACGGTCGAGCTCATCGCGAAAAAGCTCAGTGACACAGCTACTGACACACCACATTCTGAGGCCAAGGAGGAAAGCTCGGAAGTTACTGAAAGGATTGGCGGGGACGACGGGGTTCGAACCCGCGACCTCCGACGTGACAGGCCGGCGTTCTAACCAAACTGAACTACGTCCCCGCTTGTGTCGGCAGACTTCATCCTAGCACGTCCGATCCGGTCATTCCAGGCCTTCGAAGAGTGAGGCTTCACGCCCGTCGTGCCGGGACGGCACGCGCGACACGGCCAGCCGGAGGTACACACGCCCGTCGAACATCCGCTCGTACATACGGTGGACTTCCAGCATCCGCTCCGGCTGCCATTGCGTCTTGTGGCATTGGATAGCGGCCAGCGCGGGCGCGAGGTACTCGCGGCAGTCGATTTCGGTGGTGACGAACTCGTCGCTCAGCGTGAGAAAAGGCCGCTGCCTTTTCAGCGGATCGGAATCGGCCGCGAACCGCGATTCCGGGAAGGCGACGAAGTACAACTTGCGCGGCTTGTGCACCAGGCGGCCCTGCTGCCCAAAGACGACGGCCGCGATATTCGACGCCATGCGATGGTCCGGGTGCCCCGTGATGCCGTCGGGGCCCCAGGTCAGGAGGACGTCCGCCTTCGTTTCTTCGACGATCTCGCGCAGCCGGGCAGCCACTTCCTCGGCCACGGAGTGGGTCGAGATGCCCTGGTCCTGGAACCCGAACAAGTACGGCTCGTGGATGCCCAGCGCCCGCGCCGCGCATCGCAGCTCGTCTTCGCGCACGGCGCCGAGCCGATCGCCGGCCGGCATGTTGAAGTGCGGGCGAAAGCCCTTCTGTCCCGAAGTGACGCTGGCCAGGTAGACATCGTGCCCCTCGGCCGCGCAACGGGCCAGCAGCGGCCCGGAGCTGGTTTCGTCGTCCGGATGCGCGAAGAAGGCAAGAACAGAGTGCTTCCCCATAGCTACCTCCACGTTACACGTTCGTTGCAGCCGGAGGCTCGGCGGGTGCATCCTAAGGACATATATGTGGTCTTCTGGGATTCGCGTTAGCGAAATCACGCCTAAGTCCGTGTACTTGAACCGCCGCCGCTTTCTGAGCGCCGTCGCGGGATTGGCGGCCGCTCGGGCCGCGTTCGCGGCCAAACTGACAGGCGCCAAGAGCCCGTACAGCACCAGCGAGGCGCAGACGTCCTTGAACGACGTCGCGCACTACAACAACTTCTACGAATTTGGCACGGACAAGACGCAGCCGGCCGACTTGGCGAAGAACTTCAAGACCGTCCCCTGGACCGTTTCGGTGGAAGGCGAGGCCGGCAAGCGCCAGGCGTACAGCCTGGACGAGATTCTCAAACTCGCTCCGCTCGAGGAGCGTATCTACCGCCATCGCTGCGTGGAAGGGTGGTCGATCGTGGTGCCCTGGATCGGCTTCCCGCTAAGCGCGCTCCTACGCCGCGCCGAACCGACGCCGAAGGCCCACTTCGTGGCTTTCGAGAGCTACTACGATCCCCGGCAGATGCCGCAGGGGAAATACGCCGGCATCCCGCTGCCTTACGTTGAAGGCTTGCGCCTGGACGAAGCGCTGAACCCGCTCGCGATCCTGGCGGTGGGGATGTACGGGGAGACGCTGCCGAACCAGGACGGCGCTCCGATCCGGCTCGTGGTTCCGTGGAAGTACGGCTTCAAGAGCATCAAATCGATCGTGAAGATCCGCCTGGTGGAGAAGCAGCCGCCGACCACGTGGAACATTGCGAACGCGCACGAGTACGGGTTCTATTCCAACGTGAACCCGGAGGTCGATCACCCGCGCTGGAGCCAGGCCACCGAGCGGCGGCTGGGCGAGTTCTTCAAGCGCAAAACGCTCATGTTCAACGGCTATGGGAATGAGGTCGCGCAACTTTACGCCGGCATGGACCTGAGGAAGTATTACTAAGGGCCGATGCGAGCCGCAAAAGTCGCGATCTTCGCGCTGTGCCTGGCGCCGCTCGGGTTGCTCCTGTGGCGGGGCACGCACAACGGCCTGGGCGCGAACCCCATCGAGGTCATCACGCACGCGACCGGCGACTGGACCTTGCGCTTTCTGGTCCTGACGCTGGCGGTCACGCCGGTGCGGAAGGTGCTGGGCTGGCCGCAACTGGTCCGCTTCCGGCGCATGCTGGGCTTGTTTGCGTTCTTCTACGGCTGCCTCCACCTGACCACCTACGTGTGGCTGGACAAGTTCTTCGACGTCTCCGCGATGATCCAGGATGTGGCCAAGCGCCGGTTCATCACCGTCGGTTTCACCGCCTTTGTGCTGCTGATCCCGCTGGCCGTGACATCGACTGCGGGCTGGATCCGGCGCCTGGGCGGGCGCAGGTGGCAGGCGCTGCACCGGCTGATCTACGTCAGCGCGGCGCTTGCGGTGGTGCACTACTACTGGCTGGTGAAATCCGACATCCGCCTGCCGCTGTTCTACGGCGCGCTGGTCGCTATGCTGTTGTTGTGGCGCGTCATCAACCGCCGGCAGGCCGCATCGCGGCAACGGCCCGGGACGACCCAGCCTGCGCCTGCCGACAGCCGCGGATGAGGTGGTAAACGGCGCCGTGGAGCTGCACTTCTCCCGCATCCCTGCGGACAACCTGGCCCAAAGCAGGCTGCGCGTGGGGAACCGGAAGAAGTTGCTATGATAGCGAGGAACTCGGAGCCGGCATGAAGTCCAGCCTTTCAAGCGCGGGGGTCGTCATCGTTGTGGTGGTGGCCCTGGCGATCACCGTCGCAACCCACTCGCTGCTCGCCGGTTTGCCATTTGCGACGCGCATGGCGGTCTATTCGATCGCCACGCTGCTGCTGTTCGCCGTCGTTTACCGTCTCACGCTAGCGGTCACCTACTGGCGCCGTACGGAGGAAGCGTACCGGCTGATCTTCGAGGACGCATCGGACGCCATCGCGATCGCCGGTCCGGCCTTGAAGATCCTGGAAGTCAACGCCCGGGCCACCGAGGTGTTCGGCTATTCGCGCCAGGATCTGCTGCGCATGAATCTGAAGGACCTGCTGGCGCTGGAAGAGCGCGCGGGCGCGCCCCAGAAGCTGGAGCGAGTGCTCGGAAAAGGGGAAACGGCCCTCTACGAGCGCCGCTTCCAGCGCCCCGACGGAGAAACGACCACGGCCGAAATCAGTGTGCGGGCGCTTCGCGACGGCCGGCTGATCGCGATCGGCCGGGATGTCACGGCGCGGCGGCGCGCCGAGGAGGCGCTGAGAGCGAGCGAGGCGCTGACCCGCAGTGTGGTCTATAGCGCCGTGGACGGCATTATCACCGCCGACGAGAGCGGTACGATCCAGTCCTTCAACCCCGCGGCCGAGCGAATGTTCGGCTATGCCGCCGAGGAAGCGATCGGACAGAACCTCCGCATCCTGATGCCGCAGCCCGACCGCGACCGGCACGATGCGTACATCCGGACGTATCTCGAAAGCGGCAAGAAGAAGATCATCGGGATCGGACGGGAGGCCCAGGCGGTTCGTAAAGACGGCACGAGCTTCCCGATCGAGCTGGCGGTGAGCGAGATGCTGCTTCCGGGCCGCCGCCTGTTCACCGGCATCCTGCACGACATCACGCACCGCAAAGCGGCCGAAGCGGCCCTCATGGAGACCAACGCCAAGCTCCAGGCGATCATCGAGACCTCTCCCCTGGCGATTGTGACCCTGGATCTCGGTGGCAGGGTGCTGGCCTGGAACCCCGCCGCCGAGCGGATGTTCGGCTGGAGCGCGGCCGAGGCGTTGAACCGAGTGCTGCCGGTCGTGCCGGAAGCCGAGCGCACGGAGCTGCTCGACCGAGTCCGCAGCGGCGAGCCGCTCCTGGGTGCCGAGAAGCGGCGTCTGCGTAAGGACGGCTCGCTGATCGACACGACTCTCTGGACGGCGCCGTTGCGCGATTCGGCGGGCGAGGTGAGCGGCGTAATGGGCATCTATGCCGACGTCACCCAGAGTAAGCAACTCGAGGAGCAGTTCCAGCAGGCCCAGAAGATGGAGGCGGTGGGGCGGCTGGCTGGTGGCATCGCGCACGATTTCAATAACATCCTCACGGTGATCACAGGGTATGGCGAGATGGTCGCGGAACGGATCACCGGCGACCCGCTCATGAGCGAGGAGATGCAGGAGATTCTGAAGGCGGCCGACCACGCTACGGTGCTGACCAGCCAGTTGCTGATCTTCAGCCGGCGCCACGTGGCGATCCAGGAGTCTCTGGACCTAAACACGGTCGTAGCGAAGCTCGAGCGGATGCTGCGCCGGATTATCGGCGAAGATGTGGAGCTGGTGACGGTTCCCGGGCCGGAACTGGCTCGGGTGCGGGCCGATGCGGCACAGATCGAACAGGTCATCATGAACCTGGCGGTGAATTCACGCGACGCCATGCCCGGTGGCGGCCGGCTGGTCATCGAGACCGCCAACGTCGAGCTCGACGCGGCGTACGGCCGCGGCCACATTGGCGTGAAAGAGGGCGAATACGTGATGCTGGCTGTCAGCGACACCGGCAAGGGCATTCCGCCCGAGGTGCGCAGCCGCCTTTTCGAGCCCTTCTTCACCACCAAGGAGCGGGGCAAGGGAACGGGCCTCGGTCTCTCCACCGTCTACGGCATCGTCAAACAGAGCGGAGGCGAGATCCGGGTCTATTCCGAGCTGGACAAGGGAACGACGTTCAAGATCTATCTGCCGCGCGTGACCGACGCCGACTCGCAGCCCGCGCAGGCGGCCGAGCCCTCTCCGGTCGAGCGTGGCGAGGAGACCCTCTTGCTGGCCGAAGACGAGCCGGGCGTGCGAGCGCTGGCGCGCGACGTGTTGCGCCAGCACGGGTACCAGGTCCTCGAGGCCCTGGATGTCCCTGACGCGCTGCGGATTTGCCGCGAGCATCCCGAGCGCATCCACCTGCTGTTGACCGACGTCGTCATGCCGGTGATGAGCGGCCGCGAACTGGCCGAGCGCGTCGCCCAGATCCGGCCCGAGATCAAGGTGCTGTACATGTCCGGCTACACCGACAACATCGTGGTGAGCCACGGTGTCACCTCGATCGACAAAGAGTTTCTGCAGAAGCCCTTCACGCCCCGTTCGCTGGCCCGCAAAGTCCGCGAGACGCTGGACCGGCCTGTCTGAAAGCGGGCACGGGAGTCCGGCACCGAACCGCGCGCCTAAGCGAGCGGGGATCTGCGGCGGGGCGGGAATCCGCTCCCTTACGGTCGCGGTTCGGTGCCGACTCCCCGCGAGTACCCGATACGCTCGGGTGGCTGGATCTGCATCGATGTCGCACTTTCGACTTGCCGCAAGGCGCATCTTGGGGCAGAATGAAGGTAACACTGGGGGATCTCCTTCCTGCGCTGGAACGCTCTTCAGCCCAGGGAATCCGAAATGCGTCTCCATGCGCCAAGACGCGCGGTGTGGAGCTTCCGCGACCTGCCGCTGCAGGCCAAAGGGCTGACGGTAGTGGCCCTGCCGCTGGCGTGGCTGGTGGTTGTGGCCGTTGCTTTCTACTTCGTCCAGCGGGAGAACGAGTCTGCCCAACACTGGGTGAGGCACAGCCTGGAGGTTCGGGGCGAGATCCGGCTGGTCCACACGCGTGTCGAAGAGGCCGAGACCGGGGCGCTGGGATACCTGCTGACGCGCGAGCCCAGTTGGCTTGTGCCCTACCAGCAGGCGCAGCAGGGCCTTCCCGCCGTCCTCGACCGGCTGGAAAGCATGGCCGGCGACAGCCCGCAGCAACTGGCTCGCGTGCGGCGCATCAAAACCTTGGTCGCCGAACAGATGGAGGACCTGAAGTCGCTGCCCGAGCGTGTGCCGGCGGGATCGGGCTCGAGCCCGGCGCTCGCGGACAGCGGGAAGACGCTCGCAAGCCTGCAGCAGACCCTCAACGAGACTCTGGCCCAGGAGGACAGCCTGCTGGCCGCGCGGCAGGCGCAGGCCCGGGCCAGCCGGGACAAGGGCTATGCCGTGATCGTGGCGGGCGTCTTGCTTACCCCACTCTGCGCGGTGATGGCAATGCTGCTGTTCACGTCGGGGGTGGCCCGGCGCATCGAGGTGCTGGACGTCAACTCCCACCGGCTGGCGGAGGGCCGGCCGATTGTGGCCATGCGTTCCGGAAACGACGAGATCGGGCGGCTGGGGCAATCTCTGAGCGAGGCCGCGTCGCTCCTGGCGAGTCGCGAGGCGGACCTGCGCCGCTCGGGCGAGGAACTGGAAATCCGCGTCGCGGAGCGCACTTCGGAGCTGGCAGTGGCCAACCGCGCGCTGGAGGCGGAAGTGGCTGAGCGGAAGCGAGCCGAGCAAGAGCTCGCCGACCTGAACCGGCGCCTCGAGGCAGTGATCGACGCCAGCCCGCTGGCTATCGTCAGGCTCGATCCTCAAGGCAACGTTCAGGGCTGGAGCCGGGCGGCCGAGCGGATATTCGGCTGGCGCGAGGAGGAGGTGCTCGGCAAGCAGCTTCCGACGGTTCCGGCTGAGGAGTCCCGGGACTTCCAGGCTCTCCTGGAGCGAGCCGCTCGCGGGGAAGTGCTGACCGGATACACCACGCGGCGCCGGCGGAAGGACGGGACGTTGGCGGACATCCGGCTCTGGACTGCGTCCCTGCATGGCAGCTCGGGCGAGGTCCGGGGACAGATCGGCGTCGTCGCCGATATCACGGAGCAGATGCGCCTGGAGCAGCAACTCACTCATTCCCAGAAGATGGAGGCGATGGGACGGCTGGCCGGGGGCGTGGCGCACGACTTCAACAATGTGATCACCGTCGTCTCCGGCTACGGCCACATGGTGCTCGATGGCGTCAAGAACGATCCGGACCTGCGGGAGGCGGCCGAGGAAGTGCTCAAGGCCGCGGACCGCGCCGCCGCGCTGGCCAACCAGTTGCTCACCTTCAGCCGCCACCAGGTCATCGAGCCGAAGGCGCTGAAGATAAACGCGCTCGTGCGCGACATGGAGCGAATGCTGGGGCGGGTGATCGGGAAACACATCGACCTCCAGGTTGTGGCCCGGCCCGGAGTGGGATTGGTGCGCGCCGACGCCGGTCAGATCGAACAGGTACTGATGAATCTGGTGGTGAACGCCCGCGACGCCATGCCCGGCGGAGGGACGCTGACGGTCGAGACTGCCAACGTCGTCTTGGATGAGAACTCGCGCACGCAATCCGGGGTGGCGCCCGGCGACTACGTGATGCTCGCGGTGAGCGACACGGGAACCGGAATGGACCCCGAGACCAGGTCGCACCTCTTCGAGCCCTTCTTCACCACGAAGGAACGCGGGAAAGGCACCGGCCTGGGGCTTTCGATCGTGTACGGTATCATCAAGCAGCACGGCGGCGATATCTGGGTTAGCAGCGAGCGGGGGAAAGGGACGACATTCAAGATCTACCTGCCGCAAACCGCAGCCAGTACGGACACGGTCGTGCCGGGCGATCCCGCGCCGCCGCCTGTTTCCGGCAATGAAACGGTACTCCTGGTCGAGTGCGAGCCGGGCGTGCGACGGCTGGTGCGAAGTACTCTCGAGCACTACGGTTACCGCGTGCTTGAGGCGGAATCCGGCCGCCAGGCGCTCGAGACGGAAGCCAGCCACCAAGGGCGGATCGACCTGCTGCTGACCGATGTCGCATTGCCCGAAATGAGTGGCCCCGACGTGGCCAATGCGCTGGCGGCGCGCCGTTCCGGGGTAAAGGCGCTCTATCTTTCCGGCGTGGCGGTTGACCGCGGCGGGCTTGCGGCGGGGGCGCGTTTCCTGGAGAAGCCCTTCAACGCCGAGGCCCTGGCGCGCAAGATCCGCGAGGTTCTGGACGACCAGTCGCAGGCGGCGTAGCGCGCGGCGACAATGCACGGGTTCACTAGGGGAAATCTCATGAGGCGGCGCGACCCGAAGTGGTAGTACTCTGTTTGAGGAAGGAAAACCCTCTCATGAGTACTCGAAAACAAGACGCACTGGAATACCATTCCAGGCCTCCCGCCGGTAAGCTGGCCGTCACCCCGACCAAACCCTGCCGGACGCAGCGGGACCTCAGCCTGGCATACACACCCGGGGTTGCTGTCCCTTGCAAAGAGATCGAGCGCGATCCAAGCCTGGCCTACAAGTACACCGCCAAGGGCAACCTAGTGGCCGTCGTATCGAACGGCACGGCGGTGCTGGGGCTCGGCAACATCGGCGCGCAGGCCGGCAAGCCGGTCATGGAAGGCAAGGCGGTGCTGTTCAAGCGCTTCGCCGATATCGACGTGTTCGACATCGAACTGGCGACCGAGGATCCCAAAGAAGTGATCCGCGCCTGCCAGTTGCTCGAGCCCACCTTCGGGGGAATCAACCTCGAAGACATCAAGGCGCCCGAGTGCTTCGAGGTCGAAGAGGAGCTGAAGCGCACCATGAAGATCCCGGTGTTCCATGACGATCAGCATGGGACGGCGATCATTTCCGGAGCGGCGCTACTCAACGCGCTGGAGGTGGTGGGCAAGGCCATCGGCCAGGTCAAACTTGTGTTCAGCGGCGCCGGGGCGAGCGCGATTTCCTGCGCCGAGCACTACGTCCGGCTGGGGCTCAAGCGCGAGAACATCACCATGTGCGACAGCAAGGGCGTCATTTACGAGGGCCGCACCGACGGCATGAACAAGTACAAGGCTCGCTTCGCCCGCCCGACCGAACTGCGAACGCTGACCGAGGCGCTCCAGGGGGCGGACGTCTTCGTCGGCCTTTCCTGCGGGAACTGCGTTGCGCCGGAGATGCTGAAAGGAATGGCCGCGAATCCGGTCGTGTTCGCGCTGGCCAATCCCGATCCGGAGATTCCTTACGACGTCGCGGTGGCGGCCAGGCCGGACGTCATCATGTGCACGGGCCGATCGGACTATCCCAACCAGGTGAACAACGTCCTCGGATTCCCCTTCATATTCCGCGGGGCGCTGGACGTGCGGGCCACGGCCATCAACGACGAGATGAAGCTGGCGGCGACGCACGCCCTGGCCACGCTGGCCAAGGAAGACGTGCCGGATTCGGTGCGGGCGGCCTACGGAATCGACCGGATCGAGTTCGGGCGCGAGTACATCATTCCCAAGCCGTTCGATCCCCGGGTGCTGATTTGGGAGGCGGCCGCGGTGGCGCGCGCGGCGATGGAGACCGGCGTGGCGCAGGTGCAGGTCGATCTCGATCAGTACAAGGAAGAGCTCGAACGGCGCCTCGGCAAAGCCCGCGAGATCATGCGCGTGATGATCCACAAAGCCCAGCGCAAGCCGATGCGCGTGGTCTTCCCCGAAGGCGAGGAGGCCAAGATCGTGCGGGCCTGCCAGGTCCTGCTCGAGGAGAAGATCGCGCAGCCTATCCTGCTGGGCCGGGAGCAGGCGATCTGCTCGCAGATCGAGGACTGCCACGTGCACCTGGAAGGCGCGGTGATCGTCGATCCCTCCAAGTCGCCGGACAGGGAACGTTATGAGAGTGAGCTCTACCTCTTGCGGCAACGCAAGGGGATCACGCAGCGCGAAGCGCGGGAGTGGATCGAGAACCGCAACATCTTCGCGGCCATGATGGTGCACACGGGCGACGCCGACGCGCTGGTGGGCGGCCTCACCGAGCACTATCCCGACGTGATCCGGCCCGCGTTGCAGGTGATCTCGGTCCGCGACGGGTTGCACAAGGTCTCGGGCGTATACATGCTGATCACGCCGCGGGGCGACATCTACTTTCTGGGGGATTGCACCGTCAACATCGAGCCCAGCGCCGAGGACCTGGCTGAGATCGCCATGTCCACCGCCGAGATGGCGCGCCGCTTCAACGTCTGGCCGCGCGTGGCCATGCTGTCATTTTCCAATTTCGGCAGCACACGGCATCCGCTGGCGGAAAAGGTGCGGCGAGCGGTCGAGATCGTGCGGATGCGCGAGCCGTTGCTCATGATCGACGGCGAGATGCAGGCGGACACCGCGGTGACGCCCTCGATCATCGATGAGACCTATCCCTTCAGCACGCTCAAGGGCGGCGCCAACGTGCTGATCTTCCCCAACCTGGAGGCCGGGAACGTGGCTTACAAACTGCTGGCTCGGCTGGGCGGCGCCGAGATCATCGGCCCGATCCTGACGGGCACCTCGAAGCCGGTGCACGTACTGCAGCGGGGCTCCGACGTGGAGGACGTGGTGAACATCGCCACCATCGCCGTCGTGGATGCCCAGGAGGCGGCCCAGCGGACCGCGCCGTCGCTGGCGGAGGCCGCCAGCCAGGTCGGCGAGGTGGAGGCGAAGTACTGAAGCGGGACTGAAGACCGCTCCCTGACGGCCGCGGTTGCTCCGAAGATCCTTGCTCTGCGTCCTCTGCCGGGGAGTGTCACATCTTCCTGTGAAGTTGCGCTATGAGCGGAGCGTACCCCAACCGAATATACGACCGGATGCATCCGAGCCGTTGTATCATAATAGAAACAGGAGACTTGCAGATTTGACAAGGTCCTGCCCAGGAGAGTAAATTGGATTACGGACTCGAATGGTCCGATATGCTGAAGCTCACTAGAAAGGCCGACTACGGCTTGATCGCCCTGCGCCACCTGGCCCGCAATCGCGAGGGCGCCAGCGCCAAGGAGATCGCCGCGAGTTACGGCATTCCCACTCCCCTGCTCGCCAAGGTGCTGCAAAAGCTCGCCCGCAACGGCCTGCTCACGGCCGCCTACGGGACCAACGGCGGCTACAAGCTGGCTCGCGACCCGCGCTCGATCAACGCCCTCGAAGTGGTCCGCGCCATCGACGGCCCCATCGTCCTGACCTCCTGCTTCACGCAGCACGGCCGCTGCCAGACCGTAGGATGCGGCGTCAAGGAGCCGCTGAGGAAGATCCACGAAGGTATCCTGGGGCTTCTGGAAAGCATCTCCATATCGGAGATCGCGCAGGATTCGCCCCCGCAGCCCGTCGTTCTTTCGGTGCTAGAAACGTCATGAAGAAACCGATCTACATGGATTACCACGCCACGACGCCGGTGGATCCGCGCGTGCTCGAGGCGATGCTGCCCTACTTCGGCGTCAAGTTCGGCAACGCCGCCAGCCGCAACCACTCGTTTGGCTGGGAGGCCGAACAGGCCGTCGAGAAGGCGCGCAAGCAGATCGCCGATCTGATCGGCGCGACGCCCAAGGAGATTGTCTTCACCAGCGGCGCCACCGAGTCGGACAACCTGGCCCTCAAGGGCGTGGCCGAAATGTGCGCCGAGCGCGGCAACCACATCGTCTCGGTGACCACCGAGCACAAGGCCGTCCTCGATACGTGCAAGAAACTGAGAAGGCGCGGCTGCGCCATCACGCTCCTGCCGCCGGGGAAAGACGGGCTGATCGATCTCGACGCCCTGCGCGCGGCCATCACCGAGAAGACCGTGCTGGTCAGCGTGATGTGGGCCAACAACGAGATCGGCGTCATTCAGCCCATACGCGAAATCGGCCGGATCGCGCGCGAGCGCGGCGTGCTGTTCCACACCGATGCTACTCAGGCGGTGGGCAAGGTCGCCATCCACGTGGATGAAGACAACATCGACCTGATGTCGATCAGCGCGCACAAAATGTACGGGCCGAAGGGCATCGGCGCGCTTTACGTTCGTCGCAAGAACCCGCGCGTGCAACTCACCGCGCAGATGGATGGCGGCGGCCACGAGCGCGGTATGCGCTCCGGCACGCTGAACGTTCCGGGCATCGTAGGTCTGGGCGAAGCGTGCGCCATCTGCCAGGGCGAGATGGGCGAAGAGGCCGTGCGCCTCGCCGCCCTGCGCGACCGGCTCAAGGATCGCCTGCTGGCCGGGCTCGACGAAGTCTACATCAACGGCAGCATGGAGCACCGCTTGGCGGGCAACCTGAATATGAGCTTTGCTTACGCCGAAGGCGAGTCGTTGCTCATGGGGATCGGCGACATCGCCGTCTCGAGCGGTTCGGCCTGCACTTCGGCCACGCTCGAGCCCAGCTACGTGCTCCGGGCTCTGGGCGTCGGCGACGCGCTGGCGCATACCTCCATCCGCTTCGGCCTGGGCCGCTTCAACACCGAAGAGGAAGTGGATTACGTGGCCGCCCGCGTCATCGAGGTAGTGAAGAAGCTGCGCGCGCTCTCGCCGCTGTACGAGATGGCCAAAGAGGGCGTGGACCTCAGCCAGGTGGGGTGGAACAAGGAATAGGCGATGTACTCCGACAAGGTCATCGATCATTACGAGAACCCGCGCAACGTCGGGGCGCTCGACCGCAGCGATCCCCGCGTCGGCACGGGCATGGTCGGCGCGCCCGAGTGCGGCGACGTCATGAAGCTTCAGATCAAGGTCAACGAGGACACCGGCGTCATCGAGGACGCGAAGTTCAAGACCTTCGGCTGCGGCAGCGCCATCGCCAGCTCGTCGCTCGCCACCGAGTGGGTGAAGGGTAAGACCATCGACGAGGCGCTCGCCATCCGCAACGTCGATATCGTGAACGAGCTGAGCCTGCCGCCGGTCAAGATTCACTGTTCGGTGCTCGCCGAGGACGCCATCAAAGCGGCCATCGACGACTACCGGAAGAAGAGGCGGCCATGATCAACGTCACTCCCAAGGCTGTCCAGAAGATCCGCGAGGCTTTCGTCAAGCAGGGCGTGGCCGAGGGCGGCCTGCGCCTGGGCGTGCAGGGCGGCGGGTGCTCCGGCCTCAGCTACCTGTTCCGCATCGAGACCAAGGAGCGGCCCAAAGACCAGATCTACGAGTTCGAGGGCGTCAAGATTTTCGTCGATCCGAAAAGCCTGCTCTACCTCGACGGTATGACGCTCGACTACCGCGAGTCCCTGATCCACTCCGGCTTCGTCTTCGACAATCCCAACGCCAAGAAGAGCTGCGGCTGCGGGACCTCCTTTACCGCCTGATGAGCTCGCCCGACTACTTCGAGTTCTTCGGCCTCGAGCCGAAGCTCGCGCTGGATCTTGGCGACCTGGAGCAGCGCTTCTACCGCCTCAGCCGCGAGCTGCATCCGGACCGCTTCCAGCGCTCGACGCCGGACGAGCGCGAGCGGTCGCTCGAATCGAGCGCCATCCTGAATGACGCCTACCGGACCCTGCGCGATCCCATCGCCCGCGCCGAATATGCGCTCAAGCGCCTGGGGTTGGCGGGTGATTCGAAGCAGGCGCCGCCCGAACTGCTCGAGGAGGTCTTCGCCCTGAACGAGGCGCTCGAGGAGCGGGACGCCGCCCACCTCGAAGCCGGCCGCTTGCGTTTTGAAGTTCTGCGGAACCAGGCCGACGCCGAGTTGCAGGCTCTGTTCGCCAAGTTCGATGCCGGCGACCCCGCCGCGCCCGGCCAGATCCGCGCGCTGCTCAATCGCCGCCGGTACATCGTGAACCTGATCGAGAAGGCGGCTCATGTCTGACCTGCTCCAGATCGACTTCGGCGGTAGCGATGCCGCCCCGGTCATCGGCATCGACCTCGGCACCACGAACAGCTTGGCGGCTTTCATGGACCTCACCGGTCCGGTCGTCATCCCCGGCGAGGACGGCGAGCGGCTGGTGCCGAGCGTGGTCTACCGCTCGCCCGCCGGCGAGATCGTGGTCGGCAACGCAGCGCGCCAAATGCTGATCGACGACCCGTCGCGCACCGTCTACTCCGTCAAGCGCCTGATGGGCCGCGGCGTGGCCGACGTCGCCGACGAGCTGAAGCTGTTCCCCTTCCGCATCGCGCCGGAGAGCGACGCCGTCATCCGCCTCGATCTCGGCGAGCGCACGTTTACCCCGCCCCAGATCTCCGCATTCATCCTGCTCCAGCTCAAGAAGAACGCCGAAGCCTACCTGCACCAGGCCGTCACCGAGGCCGTCATCACCGTGCCCGCGTATTTCAACGACGCTCAGCGGCAGGCCACCAAGGACGCGGGCCGCATCGCCGGCCTCGAAGTGCTGCGCCTGGTGAACGAGCCCACCGCCGCCTCGCTTGCCTACGGCCTCGACAAGCGCAAGCAGGGCATCGTGGCCGTCTACGACCTGGGCGGCGGCACGTTCGACATTTCCATCCTCAAGCTGCACGAGGGCATCTTCGAAGTGCTCGCCACCAACGGCGACACGCACCTGGGCGGGGACGATATCGACAACCGCCTGCTGCGCATCGCCCTCGAAGACGTCGCCTCCGAGTGGGGCATCGACCCCTCGAACAATGGCTCGCTGGTGCAGACGCTGCGACGCGCCGTCATCGACGCCAAGGAGCGGCTCTCCTTTGCCCCGCGCGCCACCATCGACCTCGAATGGCAGGGCCGCAAATATCAGCGCGAGATCGCGCGCGAGCAGTTCGAAGCGCTGATAAAGGACATCGTGGACCGCACCCTCGGCCCCTGCCGCAACTGCATCCAGGACGCGGGCGTGACGCCGGAGCAGATCGACGAGGTGGTGCTGGTGGGCGGCTCGACGCGCATTCCGCTGGTGCGGCAGGCGGTCGAGAACCTGTTCCGCGCGCGGCCGCACACGGACCTGAATCCGGATGAGGTGGTCGCGCTGGGCGCCGCGGTTCAGGCCGGCATCCTCACCGGCGCGGTCGAGGACAAGCTGCTGCTCGACGTTACGCCGCTCTCGCTCGGCATCGAGACGATGGGCGGGGTGGTATCCAAGCTGATTCACCGCAACTCGACCATTCCGGCCAGCGCCACCGAGGTTTTCACCACCGCCGTCGATGGCCAGAAGAACGTGCTCATACACGTGCTGCAAGGCGAGCGCGAGTTGGTGAAGGACTGCCGCAGCCTGGCGCGCTTCGACCTGAAAGATATCGACCCGCTGCCGGCCGGCGCGCCGCGCATCGAGGTGCGCTTCCTGATCGACGCCAACGGCATCCTGAGCGTCACCGCACGCGACCAGCGCACCGCGAAGGAACAGTCGATCGAGGTGAAGCCCTCCTACGGGCTGACCGACAACCAGGTAGAGGCGATGATCGAGGAATCCTACGCCCACGCGGCCGAGGACATACGCGAGCGCCAGGTGCGGGAAGCGCGCCTCGAAGCCGACCAGATCCTGGCGGCGGTCGAGAAGGGCCGCGCGAGCACGGCCTACATGGAAATGACGCCCGCCGAGCAGGTCGCCATCGAGCGGGCCGTCAACCAACTCCTGGTTGTTCACCATTCCGAGGACTACGAACTCATCCGCGTGCACATCGAGTTGCTGAACCAGGTCACCATGCGCCTGGCCGAGGTGATGATGAACGCCGCGGTCCGCACCGCGCTCAAGGGGAAGACGATCTGATGCCCGCGCTCACCTGGGACGACGCCGAGTACATCGCGCTGGCGCTGGCCGCGAAGTTCCCGGCCCAGGACCCGCTGGCCGTCCGCTTCACCGACCTCCGCAAATGGGTGACCGAGATCGAGGGCTTCGCCGACGACCCCCACGCCTCAACTGAAGGGCGGCTGGAGGCGATCCAGATGGCTTGGTGGGAGGAGCGGCAGAACGCGGGGACCTCATGACTGCACACCCAGCATCGAATCCCGGCTGCCGGGCTGAGTGCGGCGTCCCCCGGTTTACCCCAGGCAGGCCTTCACCTTCTCCGCCAGCCCCGCTGCGGTGTACGGCTTCTGGATGAAGCCTGAAACCCGCTGGCCTTTGAAGAGGATCATCGTCTCGGCCTCGCTGTAGCCGCTCGATACCACCACCTTGACCGCGGGCCGGAGCTTCCTGAGCTCGGGAAGCGCCTCCTCGCCGTTCATGTTCGGCATGCTGAGATCGAGGACCACCAGGTTGATGTCGCCGGGGTGCGTCTTGAGCAGGCCGATCGCCGCCCGCCCGCTGTCCGCCAACAGGACCGCGTAGCCTTGCCGCTCGAGGGCTCTTCTCGCCATCTCCAGCACGACCCGTTCATCGTCCACTACCAGCACCACACCCGCGCCGTGAAGCGTAGCCTCGGGGGCCGCGACCGCCGGCTCCTCGGCCACCCGCGCTGCCGCGGGGAACAGCACGGTGAAGCAACTGCCTTTGCCCGGCGCGCTGCCGGTCACGATGGCGCCTTTGTGTCCGCGCACGATGCCGGCGACGGCCGCCAGTCCCAGGCCGCGTCCCGTGAACTTGGTGGTGAAGAACGGATCGAAGATCCGGGCTCTGGTCGCTTCGTCCATGCCGCCACCGTTGTCGCTTACCTCGAGGCTTACGTACTTGCCGGGTTGAAGTCCCGCCGCTTCCGGATGCTGCCGGATATACCGGGCGTTCACGCTTTCGACGCCAGTCTTGACCGTAATCAGGCCCTCGTGGCTGCCGATCGCTTCCGCCGCATTGAGCACCAGGTTCATGAACACTTGCTGCACCTGGCCGCTCATGTCGGGGATCAGCGCCGAGAGATCCAGCGCCTCCACCAGGAACTTCCCCTTGCCCGAGTAAGCCAGCATCTGCCGGGTCAGGTGAGCCGCCTGCTCCCCGGTTTTGAGGACCGCGGTCAGCAACTCAGCGACCGGATGGTCGGGCGGGAGTATGTCCTGCGCCAGGCTGGCGTTGCCGATCACGCCGACCAGCAGGTTATTGAAGTCGTGCGCGACGCCGCCCGCCAGCAAGCCCAGGCTCTCCAGTTTCTGGGATTCCCGCAGCCGCCGCTCGGCGCGCTTCAGTTCGGTAATATCGGAGAGAATCCCCACCGCGCCTCGCGGGCGTCCGTCTTCGTCCAGCATCGGCACGGCATCGGCCAGCAGGTTCAGGGTGGCGCCGTCCTCGAACACCACATCCAGTTCGTAGTTCCGGACCGGCTGCCCCGTTGCGGCCGCTTTCTGCACCGGTAGCTCCTGGGGAGGAATCTCGATACCGTCCTTCATGGCCCGGAAATTCGCCGGCCTCTCGCCCTCGGAAGCGGACTTCGAGAGATTCTTCCCGGGCTCTCTTTGCAGTAAGGTGTGCGCCGTGCGGTTGCCGCTCATGGAGCGGCACTCGGCGTCGTGCGCGATGAAAATGGCAGCCGGCGCCGCGTCCATGATCGCTTCCACCTCCGCCGCCCGCGCGCGCTCCCGGCTCTCGCTTTCCCGCAACGCATCCGTCGCCCGCTTGGCCTCCGTGATGTCATTGAACAGGATCGCGACCTTTCGGCTCTCGGATCCGCCGATGCGGTAGGCGCTCACGTCGTACCAGCGATTCAACGCTCTGGCTTCGTTCACGAACCGCGCGGGCTGGCCCGTCAAGGCGACGTGCCCATAGATCTCAAACCAGTGCGCTTCATGATCGGGAGCCAGCTCACGCATGAGCCGGCCCCGTGCGTTCTTCAAACCCGTTCGCTTCTCGAAAGCCGGATTGATTTCCAGGAAGCGATAGTCGACCGGGACATCGCCGTCAAAAATCACCTCGATAATGCAGAACCCTTCGATGAGTGTGTCGAACAGCCTCCGGTACCGCGCTTCCGAGTCGAGCATGTTTTCTTCAGCCCGCTTGCGCTCGGCGATATCGAGGTTGATGCCCACCCAGCAGGTGACCCGACCCTGCTCGTCGCGCACGGGTACGCCGCGAGCCAGGACCGGATGCCACTCGCCATCCACGCCGAGGAAACGATGCTCGATGTCCCATATTCCCTCGGTCCGGACGCACTCCTTCCATGCCGCGAGTGTCCGCTCGGCATCGTCCGGGTGCAGCACGTCTCCCCAGCCGAAACTTGAACACTGTTCCTGCGTCATGCCCACCAGCTTCAGGAACGACTCGCTGGCGTAGGTGTTGCGGCCATCGGGGGCGCACACCCACACTCCGTAGTCGATCGACTCGCCAATCGCCCGGTACCTCTTCTCGCTTTCGCGCAACGCCTCTTCGGCCCGCTTGCGTTTGGTGATGTCCAGTTCGATGCCGTCCCAAACCGTCGAGCCATCTGAAAGACGGACGGGCGTCGAGCGCAACAGCGACCAGCGCACCTCGCCGGTTACGCGGTGCCTGTGGCGCACCTCCATTTCGAACTGCGTGAGCCGCTCGCGCGACGCCGCGATCCCGGCCTTCATTCGATCGCGGTCTTCGGGCACGATATTTCTCTCCACCGTCGCGGCATCGGCCATGTACTCGGCCGCGGGGACGCCGATCAGCCGTTCGATACCGGCGCTGATGAAGTCCACGTGCGGCTCGCCGTGGACGTCGTGGCGATACCGGTAGATCGCGCCTTCCGGCAGGTTGTCGCTCAAGGCTCGCAGCCGGGACTCGCTCTCCCGCAGCGCCTCTTCCGCCCGCTTGCGCTCGGTGATATCGCTCGCGGCGCCCCACCACTCGACGATTTCGCCCTTCGCATCCTGCAGCGGGATGGCGCGCGAGAACGTCCAGCCCAGGGTGCCGTCCACGCGCAGGACCCGGTGTTCCAGCTCGAAGACGCTCTTGGTGCGGATCGCTTGGTCGATGACCGCCATTACGTGCGCCCGATCGTCCGGGGGAATATATTTCAGAAGCCAGGCGCGGTTTGGCGCTTCGGTGTCGGGAATAAAGTCGCGGCCACGGAGTTGGCGCATCTCGCTCCAATCCGGACTCATGCGATACACCACATCCGAGCTGGCCGTTAGCTGCGCACGGAAGCGGTCCTCGCTCTCGCGCAGCGCCTCCTCGGCCCGCTTGCGCTCGGTGAAGTCGAGGATCGTGTACGCGAATCGCGGGTGTTCCGAAGGCCCGGTCCCGACGTAGCTGGCGGTGGCCAGCAGCCAGCGTTCCCGGCCGTCCGCGCCCCGGCGGGCATATTCCATCGAGACGGGCTGGCCGGTGCGGCGGCTCTTATCATAGAGGTCGACCCACAATCGCGCCACCTCTTCCGCGGTGCCCGCTTCGGTAGCGGTTTTGCCCGCGATCGACTCCCGGTCCACCCCGAACAGCACCGCCGCGGCCTGATTGCAGGAAACGTGAACGACGCCGCCATCGATCAGTTCCACGAACCCTCGCATCATCCCGGGGCTGTCGAAGAAGCTGCGCAGAACGGCTTCGCTCTCCCGCAACGCCTCTTCGGCCCGCTTGCGCCGCGAAACGTCGACACCGGCGGCCACCGCGCCGCGCACGCGTCCTTCGGCATCGAACAGGGGCACGGCGCCCAGGAGCAGGTGGACGGTGCGGCCGTCGGGGAAGACCAGGTCCAACTCTTCTTGCTTCACCGGCTGGCCCGTGGCGGCGGCGATTTGGGCGGGTAACTCCTCGGGCCGCAGTTCAACCCCGTTCCGAAAAGCCCTATACGAGACTGCCACGTCGCCGGGAAGCGCGCTCGCCGAGATATTGCCGCCCCGCTCGGTTTGCATGACCACCTGGTCCGCGTAGGCGTTGCCTGTAATGCGGAGGCACCGCGGGTCGTGGGCGATCCAGATGGCAACCGGCGCAGCGTCCAGGATGGCGGCCAGGTTGCCAGCCAAGCGCTGCCGTTCCTCCTCGGCCCGCCTGCGCTCGGTGATGTCCGCGAATACCACGCCAAATCGGCCGGGCTCGGTCTGGAAGGCGGACACCTCGAACCACCGCCCCAGCGGGCCGAACCATTCTTCAAAGCGCGCCGGTTCCCCGGTGAGAGCGACTTTGCCATACCTCTCGATCCAAATGGGCTCCGTCCCGGGGAACAACTCCATGACGGTCCGTCCCAGGATGTCCGCGGCCTTGAGGCCGGTTTGCCGTTCGAAGGCCAGGTTGACCGTCAGGTAACGAAGATCGCACGGCTTTCCCGCTTCATCGCAGACGATCTCGTCCAGCGCGAATCCCTCGGTCATCGTCTCAAACAGGGTCCTGTACCGCTCCTCGCTGGCCCGCAGGGCCTGCTCGGCCCGCCTGCGCTCGGTGATATCGCGCACCAACGAGACCGCCCCCACGATGGCGCCCGCGGCATCCCTAACGGGCGAGGCGCTCACCTGTCGATGCCGCAGCTCCCCGTGGCCGGGCGTGCGGACGATCTCCTCCTGGCTCCGGACCGTCTCCCCCTTCAGGGCTCGCAGCGGCGGCGCTTCTTCCACGGGGCGAGGGCTGCCATCGGCGCGATACACTTCCAGGCTTCCGGCGAACTCTTTCACATCCACCTGTGCCGGAGCGGCCATCTTGAATTCCCGCAGGGCGGATCGATTCGCTTGCGTGAACCTGCCCTGGGCGTCGGTGAACCAGACCTCGTCGGGAATGCTGTCGATCAGCGCCTTGAACCGGTCCTCCGCCGAAGCGGTGCGCGCCCTTTGGATGAGCGCTGTGACCACGGCGATCAGGAGCGGCCCCTCGACCGGGGACTGAAGATACGCCTCCGCCCCGCTCTTCAGCGATTCCGGATAGTCGTCCCTCCGGCTGGAGGTGTGCAGCACCGGAATCGAAGCAGTCCGGAGATCGGCCCTTAGTCGTTTTGCGAGATCGAAGCCGTCAATGCCGGGCAATTCAACGGCAGCGACGACGAGCGCGGGCTGCTTTTCCGACGCCAGTTTCAGCGCCTCCGGCCCGGCGGCCGCTTCGATGACCTCAAAGCCAGCCTCACGGATGATTTCCGTGTGGGCGCGGCGAACCGCCGTATCATTCTCGATCAAGAGGATAGTCTGGGGCATGGCAACCACCGCGGACGAGTCATTCTACCCCATCGGATCAGGCATCGTGACCTGGCTGGGGGGCTAAGCGCTTCGGTGGGCCCTGCCGTCGCTTTCCTGGCAGGCGAGGGTAATGATGCCTCTGGCCGGCTGGGTGCGTTATGGCTGGCGCGCCACTTCCGGGTTTGCCGGGAGCCGAAGCGATGCGCTGGCCGCGGTGGGAATCTTCTTCATGCAGCGCGGTGCGCACCTCGATCTGCTCGGCTCGATTTTGAACGTGCGCACGCTGCCGATCAACGAGAACAGCTCGGCGGCCATCATCGACTTCCGCTTTCGGAATCCTTCCGACTACGTGTTCAAGGTCCAAAGAGTCGAGGTAACGATGACGGACTCGAAGGGGAATGTCAACGATGGGTCGCGTTGCTTGCATTTTCTATTTCGTGCTTTTTCGCAGTGGGCCACCGCGAGATCGGGGAGGCGGGGTTCGCGCTGGCGCGGGAACGTTCGATTTGGCGTTGCGAAGACATGAATACTACTGGGATGAGGATAACGCGGGCGGAGCGCGAGGCGGAGGGGCAAGTTTTCGCAAGTGATTGAGTCTGCGGGAAATGAATTTTGGGAGCTGCGGGAACCGTCCCCGAGGTAGGCCACCCAACCCTACAGCCGTCTTTGGGTCACAACCGCAACGTCCGGGGCGCCAATGGGCGGAGAAAGCGCACTGCAGAGCTTAAGACGGGGCTATCTGCTGTATACTTGTAACCACAAGGAAGGGGAAGCAATACGGGGCTGCCAAGGGGCCGCACATGCTCGATCACCCACAACGTTCTCATTGACTGAACGGTCCCAGATGAGCGGTTCGTCAGGGGTGTTTGGCTGACGCTGGAGGATCTCCATGAAACGAATGCTGTTGGCTGCGGGCTTTTCCACGCTCAGCTTCAGCGTGGCGTTCGGGGCTGAACTGATACTCGGTGACGCGCAACGCGGGGCCGAGCTGCTGCGTACTGAGAAATGTGTGTCCTGCCACAGCACACGTGGCGAGGGCGGAACCACCGCCCCGGACCTCGGAAGAATGCTTGGGCGGGACTACTCACCCTCCTGGATGGCCAGCATTATGTGGAACCACGCCCCGAGCATGTGGGCCTCCATGGAAAAGCAAGGGATCCCGAAGCCGCAGTTGACTGAGGCGCAGGCAGCCGATCTGTTCGCCTATTTTCAGTCGGTCCGCTTTTTCGAGCGGCCCGGTGATGCCGCGCGCGGTAAGCAGGTCTTCGCGTCCAAGCACTGCGCCGACTGCCATGGGGTTTCTTCTCCGGTTCCAGGGGGCGGGCCACCGGTCGCATCCTGGCAATCGGTGGCCGCGCCCATCGCGCTCGCGCAGCAGATGTGGAACCACGCTTCTCAGATGCAGGCAGCCATGAGCGCCCGGCACATCCGATGGCCGGAACTCACGGGGCAGCAACTCACCGATCTGGTCGTGTACGTGCAGAACCTGCCGCAGACGCGAGGCCGTGTAGCGGAGTTTTCACTCGGTCCTTCCGGAAATGGAGAGGCCCTTTTCAAAGAGAAGGGTTGCGCCACCTGCCACACGGGCAGCCTCGCCATCGAGAAGCATCCCACGAGCGGCACGCTAACCGATTTTGCGGTCTCCATGTGGGGGCACGCCCCGAAGATGTTGGAATACCGCCGAAAGACGGGGATCTCCCCTCCCAGGCTGGAACAGGACGAGATGCGTCAGATTCTGGCATATCTGTGGTACACCCAGGTGTTTGCCGAGTCCGGCAGCCCGGAGCACGGACGAAAGGTGTTCGAGAAGAAGAGCTGCGGCGTATGTCACAACGATCTTTCGAGCGGCGCTCCCGATCTGAAGAAGGCTCTGGCCGCGCGCAATGCCCCCCTTCGCCCCTTCTCCATGGCTTCCATGTTGTGGCTGCATGGCCCGGCCATGCTGGAGAAGATGAAGCAGACGAATCGGCCGTGGCCGCTGTTCTACAAGTCGGAGATGGCAGACCTGACCGCGTATCTGAACAGCCCCGAGTTTCTGGGCGCGAAGTAGAGGGGGTAAGGTCTCCGCCGCTCTCGGCCACATGCTAGAATTCTCACGGAATCGCAGGATTCCCTCAATAGGCCAGGATGAACGCTGCGCTCTGGGTTTCAGCCACAGTCCTCACCACCGTTCTGGTTTCCGTTGGCGCCTTCGCCCTGGGTTCTCTGCTGGCACTGGTGCTTTTCCGCCGCCGTGAGCGCAGCCTGCTCCTTCGGCTGGAGAACGCCCGGGAAGAAACCGATCGGCTGAAGCTGCAATTCGAAAGCGTCCGCGATCGCGCGGCGCAGTTGCGCGAACAGTTGTCGGCCGCGGACCGGCAAGCACGCCTCTCGAATCAGCTCACCATCCTGGGCCAGTTCACGGCCGGCTTTTTGCACGAGTTCAACAATCCGCTGGCGATCGTGGCGGGCCGCATCGAGGTGTTGCTGGAGGAACGCAAGGAAGACGCCAGCCTGTGCGTGGACCTGCAACGCATGCTGAAAGAAACGCGCTACATGGGGAACGTCGCGCGCACACTGCTCCAGGCGCTGCGGCATGAGCGCGGAGGGGAGGCCTTCGCGGCCCCGGCTCCAGCCGAGATCCTGCGGGACGCGGTAACGGCGTTGGGACCCTCCGCGGAGAAGCAGCGCGCGCAGATCATCGTGGAAGCGCCCGACGTTCCGCCGGTGGACCTGCCGGACCACGTAATGGGGGAAGTGGTGCGTGGCTTGATCTCCAACGCGCTCGAGGCGCTCAAGGGCAGGGAGGACGGCGCCATATGGCTGCGGCTCGAACCGTACCGGAGCGCAGGCTCCAAGGTGGTGCTGAGGGTCGAAGACAACGGGCCCGGCGTTCCGGAAAGCATTCGCGAGCACCTGTTCGAGCCGTTCATATCCCAGAGTCCCGGCCGGGAGCGGCTGGGCCTCGGTCTGTTTCTGGCCGCCAGCCTGATGGACACCTATGACGGCTCGGTGCGATACGAGACCAGGGACGGCGGTGGGGCGAGTTTCGTGGTCGAGATGCCTCCGGCCCGCTTCACCCGCGGACAGCCGTACCACTGGTTCGTGAAGGGGTCTACCGCTTGAACCGTGTTTTCGTGATCGACGACGAAGCCGCAATGGGCGAGAACATCCAGCGCATGTTGCGGTCTCCCGAGACCACTGTGTCGGCTTTTCAGGACCCGGTCAGAGGCCTGGAAGCCGCTCTGGCGAAACCGCCGGACCTGGTATTGCTCGACATGCGGATGCCAGGGATGTCGGGAGAAGAGGTTTTCGGGCGTCTGCACGAGGCGCATCCCGGCCTGCGCGTCGTTTTTCTAACGGCCTTCGGGTCGGTGGAAGGCGCGGTGCTCGCTATGCGCAACGGCGCATTCGATTACCTCGAAAAGCCTTTCGAACGGGACGATCTGCTGCTGGTGGTCAAGCGCGCGCTGTTCCAAGCCACGCTGGAGCAGGAGGTCGAAACGTTGCGTGGAAGGCTCGAGGCGCTGGGAGAAACGGACGAGCCGCAGAGCCGGAGCGCCGCCATGCTCGAGCAGATCGAGAAGTGCCGGCGGGCCGCGGTGACCGACGCGACGGTGATGATTCTGGGAGAGAGCGGCACCGGGAAGGAGGTGATGGCGCGCTTCCTCCACAGCCGGAGCCGGCGAAAGAACGGCGCCTTTGTGCCGGTGGAGTGCAGCGCCATGCCGGGCTCCCTGGTCGAGAGCGAACTGTTCGGCTACGAGCGCGGCGCGTTTACCGGAGCCGAGCGCACCAAGAAAGGCCTCATCGAATCCGCCGATGGGGGCACCTTGTTCCTGGACGAGATCGGAGACCTGGGCGTGGAACTGCAAACACGCCTCTTCCGGTTTGTCGAGGAACGCGAGTTGCGGCGGTTAGGCGGTCTCGAAACGGTCCGGGTGGATTGCCGGATTCTGTGCGCCACCAACCAGGATCTGGCGGCCAAGATCAAGGCCGGCACCTTCCGCGAGGAGCTGTTCTACCGGCTCGGCGTGGTCACCGTGAAGCTGCCCGCGCTGCGCGAGAGACCGGAAGACATCCCTCACTTGGCGCGGTTTTTTCTGGAGCGGTTTTCCCGGCGCTACGGCAAGAACCTGACCGCCTCGCCGCGTTTCTACGAGGCGCTCCTGGGCCAGCCTTGGCCGGGCAATGTGCGCCAGCTCAGGAACGTGATGGAGAAGCTGACCGCGCTCCACCCGGAAGGCGTGATCGAGCCGGGAGACCTGGCCGAAGATTTTCCTTTCGCCGAGGCAGTAGCCGACCTGTCCGTCCTGCCCTGGAAGGAGGCTCGAGAGCGTTATCTGGGCAGTTTCGAGCTCTCTTACGCCCGCTCCGTGCTCGCTCGTTGCGACGGCAACCTGAGCGCTGCCGCGCGGGAGGCAGGCGTGGACCGTAAGACATTCTATGCCCTGCTGAAGCGGGAAAAGGATCCCCAACCTGGGGAATAGATTCCACGCCGATTCCTTACCCATTGGGGAATCGGCTCCCCATGTAGAGAGGCGAGAGCTTCCAGGTCCTTCATAACAAAGGGCCGTTTTTTGGAGAATCGCGTGCTTCGAGTCCGTTGGACTCGAGAGGAGCGCTCTCATGCTGGCCCGAAACAAATGCTGGATCCCGGCTGCCATACCGGTTCTCACCGCACTGGCCCTGATTATGCTGTCTCCGCAGCCTTCCCGCGCGATCCCCGCGTTCGCGCGAAAATACGGCGTCAAGTGTTACACCTGCCACCTGATCCCGCCGGTGCTGAACAAGACCGGCTATATGTTCAAGCGGCTCGGGTACCGCATGCCACCGGACGAAATGGACGGGACCAAGCCCGCGCCGAAGATCTCCGAGCTCGACAAGAACATCAAGTTCAACATCATGAACTCTCTCGCCGTGATCACCCAGGGCAGTTTTACGGCTGAAAAGAACACGGCAAACACCCCCGCCTCCACGACCAGTTTCAACCTCGACGAGGCGGCCCTGTTCGTGGCAGGAGCCTTGCCGCAAACTAACTTCTCGTACTTTGTGCACTATGAGCTCTATCAGGACGGCCAGAGCGACCTCGAACAGGCCCAGATCGGTTACACGGCCGGACGCGCCAACAGCAGCTTCTTCGGCAAGGTCGGCGAGATGCACATGCAGGAGGGCGAGGGCACGCGAGGCGCGATGTTTTACAACCTCTTTTCGGATCCGTCCCTCATTCTCACTTACGTCAACGATCTCAATTTCAGCCTTGACCAGCACCCGGTCGGCGTGAATGCGGGATACACTTGGGCCTCCCCCTACTTCAAGCAGGTCATTGCGGTTTCCGCGAAAGTCACGAATGGGCTGAACGCGGATGGCAGCGAGATCCTGTCCGCCTCCACCAAGACCGCCAAGGATGCGTGGTTCGACGCCGATTACTGGTTCGGCCCGGATGGCGGGGTCACCTTCATGACCTACTATGGGCGCAAGGACCAGGTCCAGAACCAGGGCACGCCCGATCAGTTCACCTATCGCCCGACCATCCGGCGCTACGGAGTCTTTGGCAACTATCTGTTCTTCGACAAACTGGACGTCATTGGAGGCTATCTCAGGGGCCGCGATGACTGGCAGGATATGCTGACCAGCACGACCCGAAACTTCACGTCAAATGGCTACCGCGGGGAAGTGGATTATTACTTCAGACGCGGCACTGCGGCCATGGCCCGATACGACCGGCTGAGCCAGACCATCGCCGGCGGGCCCACCGCCCCCACGGAGGCCTGGGGCGTGGGCGGCCTGCACGCCCTGACCGAGTTGGGCAACGTCGTTATACGCGCCGCTTACACCCACGAGCGCGATGCGGACCCGGTCTCGGGCGCCGTGACTACCGACAAGCTTTTCCGGCTTGACTTGCGATTGATGTGGTGAGGAACGACCGACATGAAAACACTGTTTCGAACGATGACACTGGCTCTATTCTGCCTGCCCTTTGCATCGGCGCAGAGCAGCAACGTGACGCTCCCCCAGGACAAAGGGCCGGACAAGGTCGATGTCTCCGGCTACCCTGCTGAGATGCAGGCGGCCTACAAGCTGTTTGGGTCCAAGTGCTCCAAATGCCACACCATCGCCCGGCCCATCAACACCATGATGACCAGGGCGGAGTGGGAGCGCTATGTCAAGCGCATGATGCACAAGCCGAACTCCGGCATCAGCGACAAGCAGGGCAAAGATATCTTCGAGTTCCTGGTCTACGATCAGACGAACCGCAAGGACAAGAACCCGAAGTCCTTCTTCCCGGCCTTGAGCGACGAGGAGATCGACAAACTGAAGCAGCAGCAATAGCGGGGGCCCATGCGCTATCGGGTAACGGTCCCGGATCGGGAATACTTCGACCGGAACATTCCGTGCCGCACGGCGTGTCCAATCCACACCGAATGCGGACGGTACGTTCAGGCTATCGGCGTTTCCCGGGACGAGGAAGCGTATCTGCTGGCCCGGGCCCCGAACCCCTTCGCCTACGTTCTGGGCAGGATTTGCGCACATCCCTGCGAAGACGCCTGCCGGCGCGGCAAGATCGACGAGCCCATCGCGATCTGCGCGCTCAAGAGGTACGCCACCGAGCGCCACAACCTCGGCATGGGGCACGACCCCGCGCGCAAAGGCGCTCCGCCCGCTCCCAAGCGCGGGAAGCGGATCGCGATCGTGGGGGCGGGAGTGTGCGGCTTGACCTGCGCGCACGACCTCGCGCTTCTGGGTTACAGCGTCGAGGTCTTCGAATCCGCACCGGTCCCGGGCGGGATGCTCTACCTGGGCATCCCGCATTTCCGGTTGCCGCGGGAAATCATCAAGATGGAGATCGACAACATACTGGCCCTGGGCGTGACCCTTCATACGCGCGTGACGCTGGGGCGGGATGTTACGTTCTCCGAACTCCGCTCCAGATTCGACGCCGTGCTGCTGGCCACCGGCTTGAACAAGGGCCGGGAATTGAAGGTTCCCGGCGGGCACCTGGACGGCGTATTGAACGGGATCGACTTCCTGATTAATGTCAACCTGGGCTACGAAGTCAACCTGGGCAAGAAGGTCGTAGTCGTGGGCGGCGGGAACGTGGCGGTGGACGTGGCGCGCTCGGCGTTGCGCCTGGTGCAGGAGCCCTCGTGGAACTCGGGCGCCGCCGAATCCGGCGCTGAAAGCCTGCAACCCGCGCTGGACGCGGCACGCATGGCGTTGCGTTCCGGCGCCGAGCAGGTGTGCCTGGTAAGTCTGGAATCCCGCGAGCAGATGCCGGCCTGGAAAGGCGAGGTCCAGGAGGCCGAACAGGAAGGCATCGTCGTCGAGAACGGATGGGGGCCGAAAGAGATTGTCGGCCAGGATGGCGTCGTCACCGGCCTGAAAGTGCGCCGCTGCATCTCGGTCTTTGACGAAAACGGCCGCTTCAACCCGGCCTTCAGCGACGAAGAGAAGCTGATCGCGGGCCATAGCGTGGTCCTGGCCATCGGCCAGCAAGCGGACCTCTCCTTTCTGGGGGGCGAGGAATCGGTGGAGATCACGCCGCGCGGAACTTTGAAGATCGACGAGAACCTGATGACCACGGCTGCGGGGGTCTTCGCCGGCGGCGATGTCGCGTTCGGCCCGCGGGTTCTGGTGGAAGGGGTCGCCAACGGGCATCGGGCCGCCCGGTCCATACACGTCTACCTCAACGGCAAGACGCAGAAAACGGTGCTGAGCCGGTTCCGCATCTTCAGCCAGTGGGAGATGCCGCGCGGATTTCTGAGCACGCCCCGCCAGAAGATGCCGATGCTGCCAACCAACCGCCGGATCGGCATTGCCGAGGTGGAAATGGGCTTTGACGAGGCCCAGGGGCGCGCGGAGGGACTGCGCTGCCTGAAGTGCCAGGTCAACACGATCTTCGACGGCTCGAAGTGCATTCTCTGCAACGGGTGCGTGGATATCTGCCCGGAGCATTGTCTCCGGCTGGTGGATCTGACGCAGAATCAGGGGGACGCGCGGTACGAAGCCTTGATCGCAAAACGGTTCGGGGTCTCGGCGAGCGAACTAGCCCCGCGACAAGGCGGCGCAATCGTCAAGGACGAAGAGAAATGCATCCGTTGTGCGCTCTGCGCCCAAAGATGCCCGACCCATGCGATCACAATGGAAGCCCTGGAGCAGCAGGAGCGCGAAGTATTTGAATGAGTCAGCAGGAGAAGAACAACGCCATGAACCGACGATCATTCCTGAGCTGGGGCGGGGCGGGTCTAGCGGCCCTGTGGGCTGCCATCGGGGTGAGCTTGGGGGCGGTGGTCCGGTTCCTCAGTCCGAGCGTCTACTACGAGCCCCCGCTGGACTTCAAGATCGGTCCCCCGGGGGATTTCGCTTTCGGCCCTCCGACTTTCCTCGCGGACGAGAAGATCTTCGTGTTCCGCGACCGGGAGAAAGGATTCGCGGTTGCCAGCGCCGTCTGCACCCATCTCGGCTGTACGGTCGGCTACTTCCAGAGCGACGCCAGTTTCCATTGTCCCTGCCACGGCAGCGTGTTTCGAGGCGATGGCTCGGTCCAACACGGCCCGGCGCCCAGGCCCCTGGAATGGTTCGAAGTGACTCTGGCCCGAGACGGACAACTGAAGGTGGATAAGGACCACGTGGTTCCCGGGTCCTATCGCCTCATGGTGTGACGATGAATCCCCTACGAGATGCCTGGCAGTCGATCGTCCGGCGGGACCCGCTTTCCACCGACAAGGGGAAGTCCGAACTGGTCTTCCTCAACGTGTGGCTCCACATCCACCCCGCCAAGGTGCGCAAGGAGCACTTCAAGCTGAAGCACACCTGGTATCTGGGCTTCATTACGTTCTTCCTGTTCCTCATCTTGGTAACTACCGGCGTCGCGCTGATGTTTTATTACCGGCCGCAGTCGCCCCAGGCTTACCAGGACATGAAGGACCTCCGGTTCGTGGTCTTTCTCGGGCCGTTCCTGCGCAACATGCACCGCTGGTCGGCCCATGGCATGGTGATCTGCGTCTTCCTGCATATGTGCCGGGTCTTTTACACCGGCTCTTACAAGAAGCCGCGCCAGTTCAACTGGGTAGTTGGCGTCGGGCTGTTTCTGCTGACGCTCGGCCTTTCCTTCACCGGTTACCTGCTGCCGTGGGACCAACTGGCGTTCTGGGCGATCACGGTGGGGACCAACATCGGCAGCTATGCCCCCTTGGTTGGCTCCCGCCTCAGGGAGTTAATGCTGGGAGGACACGGCGTTGGCGAGTCCGCCCTGCTGCGCTTCTACGTGCTGCACGTGGCGGTGCTGCCCTCACTGATGGTCCTCCTGACCATGGTGCATTTCTGGAGGGTCCGTAAGGATGGAGGCCTCTCGCGACCGCTGTGGAAACTGAAGCCGGAAAGCTCCGCGCCGCTGGTGACCATTGGTGAAGCGGCGAACCCGGAACTTGCGATCACCCTCGTGCCCGCGGCAAGGGACAAAACCTACGGGCTGATGGAAGTGGTGACGGGCAAGCCGCTGTTCGAAACCGTGACCGAGGAAGAAGAAGAGGATACCGTCTTTTCCTATCCGTTCGCCTTCTTCCGCGAAGCCATCGCACTCCTGGCGACGGTGACCACCGTGATGGCGGTGTCGCTGTTTTGGAACGCGCCGCTCGAAGAACTGGCCAACCCCGCGAAGACGCCCAATCCCGCCAAGGCCCCGTGGTACTTTCTGGGGCTCCAGGAGTTAGTCAGCCATTCCGCGCTGCTGGGCGGAGTGGTGGTGCCGGGTCTCGCCGTGCTGGTGCTGCTTGCCATTCCCTACCTGGATTCGAACCCGAGCCGCCGGCCGGCAGAGCGGAAGTGGGCCATATGGGCGTTCACGGCGTTTGTCGTGGTCAACGTCGTTCTCATCGTCATCGGGACGCTCTTCCGGGGTCCGGGCTGGGCCCTGGTGCCACCATGGGTGCACGTCCCGGGAGTTGAGTAAATGGAACGGATCATGCCGAAGCTCTTCTTTGCGCTCAGCCTCACCGCGCTGATTCTGATGCTTGCGGCCATCTGGCAGGCCAGTGCTCCGGCGTGGAAGAAGTACCAGCAGGAGTTCTATCGCATGGAAGCGCAGGGGGAACCGAACGCCGCCGCCAAAAGCGCCGTATCCACCGCGCCTCTGACCATCCGGCAGGTCCTGCTGCCAGGATTGCAGCGCGTGGACCGGTGCGGCACCTGCCACCTGGGAGTGGAAGACCCCACCATGAAGAGCGCCCCCCATCCGTTCGCATTCCATCCCAACCTGGCGCCGCATGTTCCTTCCAAGTTCGGCTGCACGATTTGTCACGGCGGCCAGGGCTTGGCCACCGACAAGGAGAATGCCCACGGGCAGGTAGCGTTCTGGCAAGAGCCGTTGCTTCCGAAGGACTACATCCGCGCCTCCTGCGGGCGCTGCCACAAGGAAGGCGATGTGCCCGGAGTGCCGGAATTGGCGGAAGGCCGGCGCCTGTTTGAAACGCACGGCTGCCGCGGCTGTCACAAGCTGAACGGTATAGGTGGAAGCATCGGCCCGGACCTGACCGAGGAGGGCGCCAAGCGCCGCTATCCGCAGTGGCTGGAACACCATTTCCTCGAGCCCAACGCCGTATCCGCCGGTTCCGCGATGCCTGACTTCCACTTCACGCGGGAGCAGGCGCGCGCCCTGACGTTTTACATGCTCTCCCTCACCAGCGAGCAGATGGGAAGCTACTACTCCAGCGTGCGTGTGATTCCCAGCGCCACGTATGGCCGCCGGCTTTTTGTTGAGAAGAACTGCATCGTCTGCCACAGCATTGGCGGCGTGGGGGCCAAGGGCGGCCCGGACCTGCTCGGCGTCGCCAAGCAGCACTCCGCCGGGTGGCTGGACGAGCAACTGGTGAATCCCGAACTGGTGTATCCAGGAAGCACGATGCCGGCCTACGACATGGAGACGAATGCGAGGAAAGCGCTCATCGTTTTTCTGGCTTCGGCCACCGCGGACGATGCCCGGTCGATCCTCTCCGGGCGGCCTAGAGCGCTCAACGCCAAAGACGCGGCGATCGAGGCGGGCAGACAAAGCTTTGCTCGTTTTGGCTGCGTGGGCTGTCACGGCCTGGAACTGCAGGGCGGAGTGCCGAACCCCAACAGCCAGGGCGGTGAGGTGCCTTCGCTGCTGCACGCGTCGCAAGACTATACCAAGGAGGAGGTCATCGGGATTATCCGCAACGGCAAGGTGCCCCCGCTGGCGGATCCGAAGAAGCCCGCCTCGCCGTTGTACATGCCGTCCTGGAAGAACGTGCTCACGGAGGAAGACATCAATCGGATTGCCGACTATCTCTGGTCCCTGCAGCCCAAGACCGAGAGTTGGTAGCGTCCGGGCCCGCGAAGGTGCTCGGAAGACGGCGTGCAGGGCGCATTGAAGAGATTGGTCGGGCGGCCGGGATTCCACCCTGGGACCTCCATGTGGCTGTGACGCCGATGTTGGTTCTTATGCCCTGGGCTTGCCGAGCGGCCGCAGCCGTGCAGAGGCAGCACAAAAAGCGCTCTGTTAGTCGCCAGCATTTCGGCCTCGCTCAGCGAGGTGTCGTCGCTGGCGTTTGGAGCGACGCGTAAAACTGCCGCAGCCGCTCGCGGTATTCCGGGCCGGCGGCTTCGAGGATGTCGTTGTGATCGGCGCCGGCCACAATCCAGAGGGACTTCGGGCCGGACGCGGCTTCGTAGAGCTCGCGGCCGAGGCGGTAGGGCACGGTGCGGTCGCGGTCGCCGTGAATGACCAGCAGCGGGGCATGCACGCGCGCGACGCGGGATCTCGAGTCGAAACCCCAGAGCAGCAGCGGGCCGAGGACGGGAAGCGCCTGATCGGCCTCCGCGCGGAGCGAAGTGAAGGGCGCTTCGAGAATCAGGCCGGCGGCGGGGCGGCGCGTGGCCAGCTCCACCGCTACCGCCGAGCCCAGCGATTCGCCGTGCAGCACGATGGGCTTGCCCTGGGCGGCGACGTAGTCGTAGCCGGCGTCCGCATCCAGCGAGAGACCACGCTCGGAGGGCCGGCCCTGGCTGCCTCCGTAGCCGCGGTAGTCGATGATGAGCACGTCCGAGCCGGCCTCGACGATCGCGCGGATGTGCGGCCCGCGGTGGCCGATGTTGCCGGCGTTGCCGTGCAGGAACAGCGTGGCGAGGCGCGAGGCCTGGGACCGCACCCACCAGCCGTGGATTTTGACGCCGTCGCGGGCGCGGAGCCAGACGTCCTCGGCCCCGAGCGCGTCGCGCCAGGCCGGATCGGGCAAGCTCGACGAGCCCTGGTAGACCACCCGCGAGGCCAGCCAGTGCAGCGCGCCGTAGGCGGCTATGGCGGCCAAGCCGTAAACGAGGAGCATCTTACTGCTGTGGGGCATCGAACCTTGCGTCGAGATGAGTCTCGACGCGGCACGCAGGAGTGCGTGCGCCACAAGCACAAAAAACCTCCCTACGAGCCGGAGCCGGTGACTTCATAGCGTTCCGTCTTCGCCCATTTGATCTCGCGGCGGACGATGAAGTCGTCCCAGAACGCTACCGCCACCACCGGAATCCAGAGCTGGCAGTAGGTGAAGTACATCAGGCAGGTAAGAAGAATGTTGACCGGGGTGTCCTCGCCTTCGGCGCAGGAAAGCGCAATGACGAGTTGGCCGACGAAGGTGGCGTAGGCGAACACCCAGACCGTGGCGTACGGCCCGGGCACGGCGATTCGGATGAGCCCCGCCGCGCCGAGGACGAACAGAACGTCCGAAATCACCACGGCTAGGAAAAAGACGTAGTAAAGCGCGAGGGAGTAGAGCAATTCCCAGCCGATGCGCCGGGGCTTGGTCTTCAGCAGGCTTCCGGCGTACTTCCGAAAAAGGTAGTTGGAACCGCGCACCCAGCGGCGGCGCTGCCGGAACCAGACCTTCAGGCCCTCGGGCTCCTGTTCCCAGGTGATCGAATCGGGGACGAACTGGATGAGGTAGCCGGCCTGGTAGATGCGGATGCTCATCTCGGCGTCTTCCGTCAGTGCGGAGATGTCCCAACCGTTGAGCCGTTCGACCAGCGCCTTGCGGATGACGTAGTTGGTTCCGGGCAGCGTGGTGAGCCGCATCAGCATCCAGCGGCCGGCTTGCAGAATCCACTGGAAGCCGATGCCTTCGATGTTCAGGAAGCGCGTGAGGAAGGCGCGCTTGCGGTTCCAGGCGCGGTACATGCCTATTGCCGCGCCCAGCCTTGGATCGAGCACCAGTTTCTCGGCGAGCGGGCGGAGGGCGCCCGGTTCGGGGAGGTTGTCGGCGTCGTAGATGGCCAGGACCGGGTGGCGCGCCTGCGCGAGCGCGTAGTTCAGTGCGCCGGACTTGCCGCGCGCGGCCAGCGGGGCGGGGACGGCGAGCAGGCGCACGCGCGGATCCGCCGTGAAGCCCTCGACGACCGCCGCGGTCTTGTCGGTACTGCCATCGTTAATGATGAGGATCTCGACCTTGTCCTGCGGGTAATCGAGCGCCACCAGCGCGCGGATGGTGTGCGCGATGACCTTTTCCTCGTTGTGGCAGGGCACCAGGATCGATACGGCCGGCAAATCCGCGTCGGCGACGAAGGGGCCCTTGCCCCGTGCCAGCCGGTTCAGGCGGTAATAGCGGTGGCCCAGGAAGAAAAGCAGGCACTGGTAGCCGAGCATGAACCAGATGAGGGTGACCGCCGCGACAAAGAGGCCGTCGATGAAGACGCTGGAGAACATGAAATCAGGCGCGCCGCCGGACGATCCGCCGCACGCGAACTTCAAAGTAGATCAGAACCATGAGCCCCGTGGCAAGTCCACCCAGGGCGTTGATGGCGGAGGCGGAAGCCCAACCCCACAGATTCACCGCCACGCCGGCCTTGGTGTTGGTGACCGCGGCCACCCAGTGCTCGCCGGCGGGAAGCATGGCGGTCCAGGTGGCGCCGCCAGGCTCGAGGGGAACGCGGACGTGCCGTCCATCGACCAGGATGTCGCGCGGCCGCTCGTTGAAGACGGCCACGGCGCGGCCGGGGCTCGAGTAACGGAAGATCAGTCCGGTGGGCATCACGCGTGCGTCCAGCAGGTCGCCCGAGATGCTCATCAGGCGCGCGGGCATGGTGCCGGGATCGAGGAAGTGGTACCAGGGACGGAGGGTCGAAAGTCCGTGCTTGCCGGGAGGCGCCAGCACGCCGTCGGCCGAGACCGCCGGCCACAGGCGTCCATCCATGTAGTAGTCGCGGTCCTCGGCTGGCGTCAGAAGAACCGGTTCGGGACCGGCAACCTTCCAGTCGCCGCCGCCGCCGCTGAGGGTCGAAGAGCTCGCGAGGGCCATGCGCAGCAGCGTCCAGTCCTGGTCGACGGGGACAGTCCACTCGGAGTAGATGGCCACGCGGTTGAACGACGAAGCCGCGGCCATCACGGTGCGCACCAGTTCGGTTCCGGTGGCGATAAAGGTCGGTAGCGTGGTGGCGTCAATTTTCCGGGGCCCCACCACGTTCACGTCGAACATGAAGCGGGAAGGATCCTTCACCAGCTTCAAGTAGGTCTCGGCGAAGCGGCGGTAGCGGTCCGGCGGCTTCATCCAGAACTCGGAGGGATCCTGGACCTGCAAGGTGAAATCGAAGTCCTTCATCAGGGCGACGAGGCGGCGCGAATCCAGGCCCGTGCCCGGCCGGACGGTCTTGCTGTGGAGGCTGTCGATCGTGCTCACGATCACTTCGAGGTTCTTAGCGCGGCGGAACGGTTCGATCTCCGTGAGCACCTTGCGGTGCATGTCCATCACCAGGTTCTCCCGGTAGCGCATGAACTTCTCGAACGAGGCGTGGTCGTACTTGTAGTAACGCTGCGAAGTGGGCTGAAACAGTTGAATGGGGTCGAAGCCGGCGCGCTTGTGGAAGTCGGCGCGCACGTTGGCGTTCATGGGGACGAACTTCTTGGGATCGTAGGGGTCCTTGGCGAAGTAATCGAAGTTCAGCTCGGAAATGTTGACGCCGTCCCACTCGTACTGGTTGAGCAGGCCCTTCATCCAATCCATGGCGGCGCGGTAGCAGGCCGGATTCTGGAAGTTCATCAGGTAGCGCCAGACCACTTGGCCGTCGTCGCCGCTGGGCGTCTTCTCGCGCCACTCCGGGTGATCGTTCCAGAACCTCTGCGACACCTGCGGGAACCAGAACCAGGCGTACACGGCGACGCCGTTGCGATGGCAGGCCTTGATGAAATCGCTGTAGCGGAACGACCAGTTGTCTTTGCTGGCGAAGATCCAGGCCGCGGTGTACACGGTGCGGATGCCGGACTTGCGCCACTGCACGGTCAGGCGGTCCAGATCGGCGTTGGGGCGATAGCTGGGATCGAAGTAGGCTTCGATGCGCGGACTGCGCAGGGCCGTGTTCACGCCGAACGTCTCGAAAACGTAGCGCGGGAAATAGGGATAGTGGCTGGTTCCGTCCGTGGTGTGGTCGTCGAGCGGCGCGGCCAGGTAGACGTAGTGGCCGGCGCCGTGTTCGCCGGAGAAGGCCAGCATCTGGTCGCTCTCGCTGTCGCTCATCAGTTCGCTAACGCCGTCCGGCTCTTCGAACCGCTCCAGGCTCACCTCGGGGCGCCAGCGCACCGGCATTGCGGGATAAAGATCGTCGGTGACGGTAGAGAGCGTGATCTGTCTGCCCTGCCAGGCGAAGCCGAGCTGGGTGAGCCAGGGCTGCTTGCCCTCGGCCACCACGTGTCCGCCCGAATTGAGGTACTGCAGGATCTGCTGCTGCTGCGCGGCGGTCAGCTTCACGCCGGCGGCTTCGGGCGCCACCAGGATGGTATCGCGTTCGGCCGGAACGCGCGTGAAGTCTCCGGGCTTGACGAGCTTGACGTCATAGCCGAAGGTCTCGAGGACGTTGCGGTAGCTCTGCTGGTTCTTGGAAACCGCGGGCGTCGCCTTGTCGAGCCACAGAATCCACGCCTTTTTCCCGGTGGCGAAGGTCTGGGTGGCCGGGCGTTCCGGATTCTCGCTCGAAGTGAGATGAAGCCACCACTGCTTCACCCGCGACGCCACCGTGGGCTCGGCGTGTTCAACCGGGCGCTCCTTGAGCAGGTCCACCGCGGCCCAGCCGTGTGGGGGCACGTTTACGGCGACTTCCTGCTGCCCGCTGACGCGCCGATCGGACAAGTGGGTGTCCACCAGCTTGCCGCTCTCGTCGAACTGGCGCACGCGCCAGAATTCGTTTTGCGGCGCGATGCTCGCCTCTCCCGACGCGGTGCGCACGACGTAACGGCCCTGGAAGTCCACTTCGCTCGGAAAATCGCGGATGGAAACGAAGTGGTAGCCCAGGTCGCGGACGCCCTTTACAAGCTGGTCCAGCAGGTTGAGGTTCAGGAAGGGGTGGAAGTAGAAGGAGGCCACGCCATCGCGGACGACCCTGAGATTGCGGGCCGCCTTGAGCACCTCCTTGGTTTGCGGGTTCTCGACGGGCACGTAGCCCAGGTCCTCCGGCAGCACCTGGCGGCCCCAGTGGTCGATCAGAGGATACGGAAAGTACTGCTGCGAGTTGAGGCTGGGGGTCGAGATGGTGCGGTCGTAGAAGAGCGAGAAGACGCGCATCAGGGCGCGGTAGTCGGTCTCCGAGGCGGCGTAGTGCGGCGTCTCGAAGGCCACCGGGTAGATTCCGGCGTTGAAGCACTCCTGGAGGCCGAGCTGGAGACGGCGCATGACGAATTCGGTCGAATCGCCGGCGATGGCGCGGTCCCCCGTGTCGTCCCAGAACTCGTAGTCGTCGCCGCTCTGGCCGCGGTACTGGTGCGTTACGCCGTGCATCACGATGGTGCCGCCGTGCGCAACCATGTAGTGCAGGGAATCGACGAACGAGCGCCGGTCCGAGAGGCGCACCTCGAACTCTTTCGAGGGGTTCTTGAAGATCGGGATCATCGCGATCTGGAAGGGGATGTGGTAGCCCTCCAGCAGATCGGACACGCGGCGCAGGTCGACAGGATCGTCGTCGACGCTGACGTCTTCAATCCGCACCAGGGCCCGCTGGTCGGCGGGATGCTGGACCTCGAAGATGTCGTGCAGCAGGTCGCAGAACGCCAGGTAATGACCGCCCTCGTCGGGGTAGGCGAAGGGGCTGTCGGCGAAGTACCAGAAGCGGTTGCGGTGCAGGACATAGGGGTAGGAGACGCCGGCCTTGGTCACCGCCGTGGCCACCACCTGCACGTTCCTCTTGTCCGTCACCGATACGATGCTGAGGTCCGGCTCGTGCTTGGGCAGCAGCGTGTCCTTGTACATGACGCCGCTGACGCCCAGATAGCGGTTGTATTCCTGCCAGGTGAAACCGAACTGGCGCCGGCCCTCGGCCGTGTTGACCAGGCTTTCGACGTGCTGTCCGAGCCAGGCGAACGGCTGCGGATAGGCTCGCACGTCCGCGAGCAGAGCTTCGGGAACGGTCGCGCCCGGCGTCACGCCGATGTAGAAACCGGCGTGGTAGTGCTGCAACATGCCGGGCCGGTAGTTGCCGGAGGGAATGATCTCGCCGGTCAGCGCGAAGTGCCCCAGAAGATTCTCGACGAACAGCGCGTGGATGTAGCCCTTGGCCTGGTAGTCGGTGGGACCGTCGTAGATGATGGCGACCGTCTGCTGGGGGGTGCTCTGAGCCGCGGCCGGCAGAAAGGGAAGGAACAGCACTGCTAACAAAACAAACCACTTGGCTAGTCTTTGGGGAAGCGGCGTGGGCAGGGAACGGGCCGGGACCACGCCTACAACCTGGTGCGGGAGTTCGCTCATCGGCAACTTCGAGGTCTCATGACTAATAGCATTTCAGAGGCCGAACCGCAACTGCGGCCACAGCCCAGACGCCAGCGCGAATCTCCTTCGTTTTGCATTCCGTCCGGAGCCCGGGTGCGGCTGTCGTGGGCCGTGTCAGCCCATCCTTTAAGATTCTATCGCAGGGCGGGCATCGCCGTTCCCGAAGCGGCGGGCCGAGCGCTCGGACTCATTCCGCCGTCGATGCCGCCAGGCCTGCCACCACGGCGACGTTTCACGGCCAGACGGGGATCCCCCACGCCGAAGGACTCAGAACGAAAGCGGCACGCAGGTGCTGGCGTAGGCTGCGGAGGCGAAGGACCGGCCGCCGGGCGGGAGAGCGCGGGCCCGCACCGGCGACCGGGGCAGAATTCGAGGTCTAGGCGTGCGAGGCACGGCGGCCCAGAGCTCTTTCAAGGTTCTCGCCTACGGCGCTCCACTCGATGTTCTTGAAGAACGTGTCGATATAGCTCGCGCGCGCCGTGCCGTAATCGAGATAGTAAGCGTGCTCGTACACATCGAGGCCGACGATGGGCGTGGCGTTCCAGACGGGGAAGGAGTTCTGAGCGTCGCCGGCGTAGTTGAACAAGTAGTTCCAATCGTGGTCCCAGGCGGTCCAGGCCCAGCCTCGGGATGCCATGCCCGTGGCTTTCAGGTCGGCCATCCACTGCTCCACTGAGCCAAACCACTTCTCGAGCTCGGTCTTGATCTCGGCGGGGGGCTCGCCGCCTTTGCCGCCCAGATGGCCGAAGTACAGCTCGTGGTTCTTCACGCCGCCGATGGCGAAGGTGAGATCGACCTTGAGCGAGCGGAGGTCGCTGAAGGCCTGATTGGCCGTGGCGCGGTCCGCCGCCGCCAGCTTTCCCATGACCTCGTTGTACTTATTGACGTAGCCTTGATAGAGCTTGTAGTGCTCCGTCATGGTCCGGGCGGAGATGCCGTCCAGATCCCTCATGATGGTGTCGAATTTCTTGGCTTCGATTTTATGGGACATCCTTTCCCTCCTCCGATTACCTTTCCATGTAGATGAAAGTGGGGGTCAGAAGTTGCGCCAGTTTCGCTCGTGACGACGTCCAGGCGGCTCAGGAGATGGGCGAGGTCCGGCCGGGGCCGCTTGCTGAGGAACGCCCGGAGGTGGCGGATGCGGCTTTGGCTATGCCGGATCAGCCTGTTCCAACCCGGCCAGGGTCGTTCCGCTCAGTTCTTCCTAAAGCGCGACCGTGGGGAGCGGATATTGACGTCACCAGCGCACCGTCTCGCCCGGTTCGAGCGGCCAGACTTCGACGCCCGAGGGCTTGGCCAGTTCGGCCAGCTCCTCGGGCCGGCCGGTCAGGGCGGGGAAGGTGCCGAAGTGCATGGGGACGACCTTCTTCGGTTGGAGCAAGGAGCAAGCGAGGGCGGCCTCCTTAGGGCTCATCGTGAACAGGTCTCCGATGGGGAGAAACGCCAGGTCGGGACGATAGAGCTGTTCGATCAGCGCCATGTCGGAGAACACGTTCGTGTCACCGGCGAAGTAGAGGGAGCGGCCCTTCGGTAGGCGTAGCACGTAACCGCAGGCCTCGCCGCCGTAGACGATACGGCCGTCGTCCTCCTTGATGCCGCAACTGTGGACCGCCTGGGTCATGGTCACCTTGACCGGTCCGGCCTGCTGCGAGCCGCCCTTGTTCATCGCGGCCGTGTTCGCCACGCCCTTCGACGCCAGCCACTCGCAGGTCTCGTAGATCGCTACCACCTGGGGAGAGAACTTCTTCGCGAGCGGGACGGCGTCGTGGATGTGATCGAAGTGGCCGTGCGTGATGAGGATCGCGTCCACGCGATCGAATGTGTGTCCTTTGGGAAAAGCGGGGTTGCCTTCAAGCCAGGGGTCCATCAGCAGGACCTCGCCCGATTCGAGGCGGAATTGAAAGGTGCCGTGTCCAAGCCAGGTGATTTCCAGCACATGTCCCTCTGCAAACGATGATAGCTACTGTTTGGCGGGGTTGGCGGCCGGGCGCCAGTGGCTCCGGATCCGGGAGGACGTGATAATGGTGGCGGTGGTGACATGCGCCTCATCTTCCGTCGTAGAGTCCTGGGACTCGCGCTGATCGCGCTCGCCTTCGTCCCAGGCGTGCTGTACTGCCTGCTCTGGTCGGATCCACACCACACCCGCATACTCGATCAGCCGATCGTGCTGCGCCGTGGCGAGGTCCGCAGCCCTGCGTTTACGGCCCAAGTGGACGGGGGGTATCTCCTGCTCCTGGGGTTCCAGCAGCCCGTGGATGCCAGGCGTATGGAGTGCCTGCTGGGAGTGCAGGACGGCGGTTGTGAGAAGTGCCGCGATGGTCCGTGCGTCCTGGACGTGTCATGGGCCGTTTCGAAGAAGGGGAGGATTATAGCCTCTGACACGTCAGGCCATTGGTGGCGGCAGCAAGGGCTTGGCATGCAGTTCTTCCGAACACCCGGCCGAACCTTCAGGGCTGTTGGTCGTTTCGAGGCCAGACGTGGAGAGCGGTATGCCCTGTCGATGGATTTCGACGACGACCCTGGCGAACTCAACATCACGAAGCCTAGCGTGGTGATCATGCCGGCATCGTTTCTCCGGCCTTCGGACTCCGGGTTCCTCCTGGGTTTCTTGGCGTTCATCTGGGCCGGCGCGTTGCTGCTCGCGGCCCTTGTCGTGGTGACCAAGCGCGAGGCCGCCGGGCTGGCGGCTGGTGGGGGAGCGGGACCAGCAGGGTAGAGCCGCTACGTCTTGGATGGGATCGAAGCTACTGTTTGGCGGGCGCGGCGGCCGGACGCGCCGCCAACTGAATCCCGTCGCCGTACTTGGCCAGTCCCGGAATGGTGACCGGCAGGCGCCCCTGAATGGAGATCTCGCCGAAGAGCGCCTCTACCGCGGCGGTTTCGGCGGGCGGCACGGTGCTGTAGGTGGTCAGGTACGCGCCGACGCCGGGAAAGCTCCGCAGCAGGTACGGGTTGCCAAGCGCGACCAGGACCACCGGCTTGCTACCTTCGAGAATGCGGTTCAGAAGCGCGGGATACTCGCCCGCCAGCGCCACACTGCCGCGGTAGGCGGCGACGGAGACGAATGCGGCCACAACGGTCAGGGCGGAGGTCTGGGCACTTGCAGTGGCCTGGGCGAGGTCGGCCTCGCTGGCCGCGGGATCGAGCGCCGCGATCGCGGCGTTCGGCATCCGCTTGCGGATCTCGGCCGCCAGCACGCGGCCCTGCTGCGAGCCACGGCTCTCCGCCAGCACCAGGAACGATACGGAGGCCGTGGGACTAAGCGGGACGAGGCCGCCCTCGTTTCGCACCAGCGTTACGGCGCGATCGGCGATCTGCTGCACCCGCTCGACGTCTTCCGGCGTGTCGAGATCGTCCATCATGGTGTCCAGGTCCACCAGGCGATGGCGATTCAGCCCCAGGCGCACTTTCGCGGCCAGCACTCTGGCGACGCTATCCTCGAGACGCTCGCGGCTGATCGCGCCCCGGCGCACGGCGTTCGCGATGGCTGCGACTGCTTCTTCGGGGTTGGCCGGCATCAGCAGCACGTCGGAGCCCGCCTCGATGGCTCTCACCGCGGCCTGTGCGGCAGTCCAGTGCTGCGTGATGCCGCCCATATCGAGCGCGTCGCTGGCGACGATGCCGTGGAATCCCATTTCCCGGCGAAGCAGATTGGTCAGCATGGGAGCCGAGAGCGTGGCTGGGGCGCCGGATGGGTCGAGCGCCGGAACGGCGATGTGGGCGCTCATCACGGCGTCCACTCCGCCGGCGATCGCGGCGCGGAAGGGCGCCAGATCGATCTTCTCCAGGCGCGCGCGATCCGCGTTGATCACGGCCAGCGCCAGATGGGTATCGACGGAAGCGTCGCCATGGCCGGGGAAGTGCTTCGCCGTCACCAAAACGGGCCCCACCGAGTGAGCGCCGTCGATGAAGGCCCGGACGTGGGCGGCAACCTCATCGGGGTCTTCCCCATACGAGCGGATGTTGACGATGGGGTTCTCCGGGTTGCTGTTCACGTCGGAGACGGGCGCCAGGATCCAGGGCACGCCCAGCGCGATGGCCTGGCGGGCGGTGACTTCGCCTTCAAAACGGCTCAGGCTGGGGTCCCGGGTGGCGGCAAACGCCATGGCGTGAGGGAAGAGCGTCTTGGATTCCAGGCGCATGGAATCCCCGCGCTCGAAATCTCCGGCGACCAGCAGGGGGACCTTCGAGGCCTTCTGCATCCGGTTGAGAAACGCGGCCATCGCGTAGGGCTCGGCGGAACGCACGTGGCCGTCCTGCACGCGATTAATGAGCACCAGCCCACCCACGCGCAGGTTTCGCACCCAGCGGAGATACTTCTGGTACTCCACCGAGCGGGGATGCGGCGCATCGCCGAAGAAGGGGACCATCACCAACTGCGCTGCTTTCTCGTGAAGCGTCATCGACCGCATCCAGCTCTTCACGACGCGGCTACGGGTCTCCGTGGGCGTCGTGGGGCGCTGGGGAGGGCGCGCCGCCAGAGAGATCATGGCAGCCAGGAGGAGCAGGGGGAACAGCGCTCTCGCGGGCAGGTTCAAACCTCTAGTATGCCATCAGCGATCAGCCATCAGCCGTCAGCCGCCGGCGATCAGCCGTTTTCACCAGCATGATCGCGAATGCGACGAGGCCGTCATTCGCTCCCTCACGCGCGCGGTTGCTGCCACCGCGCGCCGGCCTATGGCTGACGGCTGGTGGACGCTGGCTGACGAGGCATGGCCGACGGCCGATGACTGACGGCTGACGGCCGCTGGCCGATGGCTGACGGCCGATGGCTGACGAGGCATGGCCGATGGCCGATGGCCGATGGCTGACGGCCGATGGGCAAGTCAGCGCGCGCCCTGTCCCTTCGCCTTCGGGGCCTGTGGGCGGTGCGATCCCGCCGGCTTCTTCGGCACGCCCCGCCGCAGCAGGCGATTGACCGACCGTAGGAGCTGGGGAACTTCGGTGGCGCTCTTGGCAATGACCACGTCGGCGCCGGTGTTCTCTTCGGTCATACCCAAAGCCTCGGCGTAGCCGGAGATGAGAATGATGGGCACCGTCTCGGAGCGCTCGCGGATCCGGCGGATCAGCTCCAGGCCGTTCATCCGCGGCATCTTGTAGTCGGTGATGACCAGTTCGAACTTCTCGCGCGCGAAGCGCTCGAATGCTTCCTGGCCTTCGAGGGCGGTGGTGATCCTGTGGCCGGCATCTTCGAGCACAGCCTTGCGAGCGATCAGCCCCAGCTTGTTGTCGTCGACGAGCAGAATGCGCGCAACCGGAACGATCTCGGCAGAGGTGCCTTTCATAGAGGAGATACGCGAAAGTACCAGAGGCGGGAGCGTCCTGTCAACGGATTTGTAACGATCTGAAAAAGTGCCAGATCAGCGGCTTGACTTTCGAGCGCCGCGCTATTCCACTTCACGCGGTGCCGTGTAGCCGCCCTTGGCGATGATCGTGTACTTGATGGGCTTGTTGTTCTCGGTGATTTTGAGAGGCTCACCGGTGGCCGGATTCACCAGCTCCACCTTGAGTTTGCGGAAAGAGCCGTCGCGCGCCTGGTTGGACGGGTTGTACGCCAGGCTGTACTGGTTGCGGAGGGCCTGCGCAATCGCCCGGAAGATGCCCGGGAACTCCCCTTCGAAGCGCGGCAGAAACACCTGCCCGCCGGTTTCGCGCGTGAACGTGTTGAGCGTGTTATCGGCCTGCAGCCAGTCCATCTCCGTGGGTCCGCTCACTTGGCCCTCCATCATGATGCGAACCGCCTGGCCAATCCCTATGGCGTAGATCGGGACTCCGGCGTTCTGAAGGATCTTGCGGGTCTTATCGAGGGTCAGCTTGCTAAAAGTGTCTATGCCGGAGGTGATCGTAACGATGGCCTTGCGGCCCTCGATGGAGCTCATTCGCTGGGCCGTGTCCGTAAGCGCGTCGTAAAAATTCGCTTCCGAGAAGGCCGGAATCTGAAGGCGCCGCATCGCTTCCATGGCCTCGCGTCTGTCCTGGGTGAAATCGCAGAGGATCTCCGGGTGCATGTCGTAGGCAATGATGGCGACGTAGTCCTCCTGCTTGAGCGACTCCAGAAAGCCCCAGGAAGCCTGGAGGGTTTGGTACCAGGTCCGGGTCCAGTAAGACTGCCAGCGGTTGCTGAACTCGATCACCATGGCCACGGTCATGGGCGCCTCGCCCATGCTGAAGTTGGTTACCTGCTGCGGCACTCCGTCTTCGAGCACCCGGAAGTTACCGCGGGGAATGTTGGGGATGAAGCGGCCCTTGTTGTCGAGCACGGCGACGTCGACCGTTACCGCCGTGACATTGCTCTTGAAACTGGGCGTGCCTGCGGCCGGAATGTCCTTTTTTTCGAACTTGGAAGGAATCTTGGGGCCTTCGGCCGGCTCGGTCGATGTGGTGCTGTTGCGCGGACGGGCGACCGTCTCGCTGCCTTCCTTCGCAGGTCCCTGGTCCTGGCCGGCGAGCGTGGCGAGACCGGCGGTCAGGCACACTGCGAGCGGAATGACGATAATCCTGGAGATTCTCATGCGACGCCCCACGCCCCGACTATAGCAAAACCTCTATGCCTCACCATGAGATCTGACGCCACAGGATCAGGCGGCGTTACACCCGGCTCCGCGCCGGCGGTCAGTTCACCCAAGGGCCGCCGCCCGGGCCTCGCTTGCGCAGATACACCTGGAACCTGCGCCGGGCTCGTTCCATGCGCCAGTTGCGGTATCCACCGCGCAGCACCGTGAAGGGGCTGAGCAGGCTCACCTTGAACCGAGCCTTCAGGTAGATGTAACCGACAACCATGCCGCCCAGATGGGCTACGTGGCTCACCCCGCTACCTCCCTGCCACGACCCGATAAAGGCGATTGCCCCGCAGATCATAGCGACGTACTTGGCTTTCATCGGGAAGATGAGCATGAACAGCATGATGCGGTCCGGATACATGACGGCGTAGGCCAACAGCACGGCCAGGACGGCGCCGGAAGCGCCCAGCGTTGGAATGTCCAGGTCGGGACGGCGCAGAAGCGCCACCAGAACAACGCAGACGCCCGCGGCGACGCCGCACAGGAAGTAATACCGCAGGAAGCGCGCCGTGCCCCAGTCCCGCTCCAGGTCCATGCCAAACATCCACAGACACAGCATGTTGAACACGATGTGCCACACGTTCCCCACGGAGTGCAGGAACATGTAGGTGACCAACTGCCAGATCCAGCCCCGCAGCACCAGAGCCGGCACCAGCCAGCCGTAACTGAACCACCCCAGTCCAAACCAGACTCGGAGAACGAAGTCGGCCACGTACACCCCAACATTGACGATCAGCAGCCATTTCACCGCCGGGGGAAAGTAATACGTGGGTTGCCCGATTGGTCTGTAGCCGGTGCGTTGCATGGAAGGCGTGCCCGTCACCGCCAGAATATCAGAAACAGCCGGTTGTTTTCGGCGACGGGCTTTGGGCTAAACTGGAGCATGGCGTGGCGTCCCGTCTCCACGCCAGATCAAGGCGGGCGCTTTTGATTCGCTGCTTTCTCGCTGTTCTCATCCTGACAACTTGGATCGTTTCCGGCGTCGCCCGAGGGCAGGAGCGGCCGGAAACGAAGACCGCGAAATCCGCCGGGCCGGGGCAGCTCGACGCCAGCCCCGCTCTGTTCACCGTCCTGGCGGCGATCAATGCCGTGGGCTACGACGCCGATCGCGAATCCTCATCCAACTCGCCGCTGCGGGAGGCGGTGCGGCGCTGGGTCGCAGCCAAGGCTCCGGCCAGCCAGGCCGAGATGCGGCGCTTCCTTCTCAATCACCGGCAGACCGATTCGGTGGCGGAGCTGGGCCAGTACGTCTCGTTCGCGCTTTCGGTCGAAGGGCCGCCGGAGTTCCGCTGGCGATACAGGCTGGCGGACCTGGCCCCGGAAGTGCAGGCGCTCGACGGGTTCCGGGAGCTGCTGGCGAGGTTCTACCAGGAGGCGGACATCGAGGGGGCGTGGCGCAAGTCGCAGCCGGCCTTCGAAGAGGCGATCGCGCGCTACCATGGCCCGGTAACCAACGCCCTGAACCTGGTGAACGCGTACTTGCGCACTTCGACCACCGGACCGCTTGGCGCCCACTTCCAGATCTACGTGGACCTGCTGGCCGCACCCAACCAGGTCCACACACGCAGCTTCCGCAACGACTATTTTGTCGTTCTGACGCCGTCGGCGGAGCCTCAGATCGAGACCGTGCGCCACGCCTACCTGCATTTCATGCTGGACACGCTGCCGGTGAGGTACGCCGACGAGCTCGAGAAAAAGAGGGGGCTGATCGATTACGCACAAGGTGCGCCCTTCCTCGAGGATTATTACAAGAACGACTTCCTGCGGCTGGCCGATGAGTGCCTCATCAAGGCAGTGGAGGCGCGGCTGGCGCCGTCCTCCGCCCGCCAGGGGCTGATCGGCCAGGCGCTGCGCCAGGGCTACGTTATGACGCCGGCGTGGGCCGAGGCGCTGATCCTGTACGAGAACCAGGAGCAGTCCATGCGCTTCTTCTTTCCCAGGCTGGTGGCGGCGATCGATCTGAAACGGGAAGAAGAGCGATTGGAAAAGATCGAGTTCGCCCCCGAGCGGCCCGCGCCGAAGATCAGACTGGCGGAGCATCCGGTCGAGCCCACCGGGCCGCAGAAGACGCTGGAAGAAGCCGAGCGGCTGTACTTCGCCGAGCCGCCGGATCTCGCCAACGCCAAAGCCGGCTACCTCCGGGTGCTGAACGAGACGGCAGACAAGACACTGCGGGCCAAGGCGCTCTATGGCCTCGCGCGCGTGGCGCTCCGCCAGAACGATCCCGACAAGGCGGAGACGTTGTTTGGAGAGACACTCGAGTCCGAACCCGACCCGCAGGTCAAGGCGTGGGCACAGGTGTATCTGGGCCGGCTGGCGGACGCCGCCGGGCAATCCGAGCAGGCGACCCAGCGGTACCGGGCCGCACTGGCCGTCGAAGGCGCCTCGGAGAAGGCGCGGCAGGCCGCGCGGGAGGGGATAGAGAAAGCCTCCCGGCGCCATGAGTAGCTGTGCAGACTAGTGAAGAGGAGAAGGAGTCACCGATGAGAAACGGATTCATAATGGGCGCCGTGGCGGCGATATTAGCCTGCGGTGCGATGGCCCAGCCGGCCCCGAAGGCGCGCGCGCCAAAAACACCGGCGGAGGCGCAGGCTTTAAATGCGGTGTTCCAGGCTGCCTCGCCGGATGCCCGCATCGCCGCAGCCGAAGATTTCGTCGTGAAGTTCCCCGAGTCCGACTTCAAAGCGGTGGCCTTCTACGCGGAGGCTCAGAGCTACCAGGAGAAGAACGACTACGACCACCTGGTCGTCTTCGGCGACCAGGCGCTCGAATCCAACCCCGACGACACTACCAAGGTGCAGGTGCAACTCCTCCTGGCCCACGTCATCGCCCTGAAAACGGGCGAATTCGATCTCGACCGCGAAGAGAAGCTGGCGCGAGTCGAGAAGTACGCCGACGGCGCGATCGAGACGCTGAAGACCTTGTCGAAGCCGTATCCTGCCCTGCCCGACGCGCAATGGGAGGAAGTGAAAGCAGGCCTGAACGGCCAGGCGCACGAGGCGCTCGGTCTGGACCAGATGGTGCGGAAGGACTACGAGAAGGCGATCGCCGAGTTCAAGGCCGCCGTCGAGGCGACCAAGGGCTCCGAGCCCTCCTTCCAGGTGCGGCTGGCCGGCGCCTATGAGAAGGCCGGCAAGTACGACGACGCGGTAGCGACCTGCGACAAGGTGCTGGCGGTCCCCAATCTGCATCCGGTGGTCAAGGCGGCCGCGGAGGCCGAAAGGGCCCGCGTCCTGAAGTTGAAGAGCGGCAGCGCTCCGGCAGCCGCGAAGCCCTGATCGGGACATCGATTCCATGCGCGCGGATCTGGAGGCGCTCGAAGCCGCAATCGGCCACGAATTCAGTGACCGCGACCTCCTCGTCCGCGCGCTCACGCACACCTCTCATGCCTACGAGAGGGGCCAGACCCCGTTCCAGGACAATGAGCAACTCGAGTTTCTGGGCGACTCGATCCTGGGATTCCTGGTCAGCGAATCGCTCGTGTGCCGCTATCCGGCCTACCGCGAGGGTCGGCTCTCGATCCTGAAGAACTACCTGGTCAGCGCCTCGCACCTGCACGAAGTGGCCCAGAAGATCGGGTTGGGCGAGTACCTGCTGCTCGGGCGGGGAGAGGAGTTGAGCGGCGGCCGCGTGAAGAGGGGCCTGCTGGCAGACGCCGTCGAGGCGCTGATCGCGGCCGTTTACCTGGACGCCGGAATCGGAGGGGCGCGGCACTTCGTGGTCCGGCATATCCTGGGCGCCGAGCAGGAACTGGAGGAGAACATCGAGGCGCCCTTCACTAATTTCAAGGGCGCCCTGCAGGAAGTCGCGCGGTCTCTCAATCTGCCTTTTCCCCGCTACACGGTCGTCGAGGAACAAGGGCCGCCGCACGCGCGCCGGTTCACGGTCGAAGTCACGATCGGGGCGGACCTGGCCGGCCAGGCCGAAGGCGACTCCAAGAAGAGCGCCGGACAAAAGGCGGCCCAGATGGTGCTCAAGCGCCTCGTGGAGCACGCTGAGTAACACACGGTGCACGGCAGGATTCGGGAACTCTACGATCAACGCACCTCGCAGGGCTGGCGTTACCGCGTCTGGCGGCTGGTACAGCCCCCGCAGCCGTTTCTCGCCAACCCGCGTGAACCCACCGACTTTCCTCTAGGCCGGTGGAATCTCTATATCGGCGGGGCCGGTTGCCGGACGGACGGATACGTGAATGTCGACTTGTTCGAGGCGCCTGGTGTGACGGTGGCGGCGAATGCCGAACACCTTCCGTTTCCGCCGGACCTGTTCGTGCGGGTAGAGTGCGACGCTGTGCTCGAACATGCGCGCTGGCCCGAGCAGGTCATGCGCGAAATCGAGCGCGTGCTCGCGCCCGGCGGTTACGCCCACATTGTCACGCCTTTCTGTCACCCCTTCCACGCCTACCCGGAGGACTTCCGCCGGTTCACGCTGGACGGTCTCAAGCTGATGGCGGGCTCTCTCGAGGTGGTCGACGAGGGGTGGAGGACCGGGCCCACCGGCACGCTGATCCTCTTTTTGATCGAGTACTTCAAGATGTTTCTGCCGTGGCGCGTCTGGCGGGCCGCCGTTCATTTCCTGCTGGGCTGGCTGCTGGCGCCGTTCCGCTACCTCGATCGTTTCCTGATGCGCACGGCGCGGGCGGGGCAAATCGGGAACACGTGTTATCTCTGGCTCCGGAAACCGCACCACCCTGCCGCCTGACCCGTTTGCTAGACTCGGCATCAAATGACCTATCTGGCGCTGTTGGCAATCGGACTGGTAGCGGGCGTGTTCGCCGGCATGTTTGGCATTGGGGGCGGCCTCATCATTGTGCCGGCGCTGCTCTTTGTGCTGAAGATGAGCGAACTGGAGGCGATCGCGACCAGCCTGGCGGCGTTGATCCCGCCCGTGGGCCTGCTGGGCGCGGCGGAGTACTACAGCAAGGGGTACATTCACATCCGCTATGCGGCTCTGATCGCGGCCGGGTTGTTTGTGGGCGCGTTCTTCGGGGCTCGCATCATGATCGGTCTTGAGCCGCCCGTCATCCGGAGGATCTACGCGGGGTTCCTGATCGTGATCGCGGCACGGATGTTGATGACAGGGAAGTAGCGGGGCTCGATCTAGCGGAGCAAGCGGCGAATGGGCGCCGCCACGCGAACCGGCTCGGCGTCGACGGGCCCGGCGGCCACCTCAGAACGAGGGCTGGGCAGCGGCGTCAACGCCGGCAGTTCCCGATCCACCCAGGGCGTCAGGGGGATGTTGCGGAACGAGACCCGCTCCTGCAGGAGCATCGTGCCTCGGCTTTCGATGAGAAACCGGCGCTCATCGACGCGCACGTCCGCCAGGAATTCATTAAGCGCCCTTCGCCGGGCCTCTTCCTCGGACGCCCGGACGCGCTCCTCCATGGCCCGGTGCTGGGTAGCCAGCAGGGCGCGGACTTCGGCGAGCGCCGCCCGCTGGCAGGCCAGCGCCGCGTCCGTGCGGGCGTTCATAAGGATGGCGGTGAGCAGCGCGGCGCCGGCTGCCACGACAAAGGGCATCGCCGTCCAAACGAAGTCAGGGACAAGCCCGGCCATGCCTCATCCATCGGCGGAAGGCGGGGAAAAGTTGAGTGAGGGCCCGACGTTGCCGCTTGCTTACGCGCGCGGTTCGATGCTGGGGAGCACCATGGCACCGAACCCCGAGCGTGAGCGAGGGGAGTCTCCCGCCCCCTATTCCCACTCGATGGTGCCAGGGGGCTTGTGGGTGAGATCGTAGAAAACCGCGCAGACGCCTTCGATATCCAGCAACTCCCGCGTCATGGCGGCCTGGAGGCCGGCTTCCATGGGCACCGAGCGCGCCGTCATCCCGTCTACGGAGTCCACCGGGCGCAGCGCCACCGAATCGGGACGCCCGGCCGTGCCGAGCGGGATCAGGATCACAGGAAACTGCCAGACCGTGCGGTCGAAGCCGGAATCGTGCGAAAGACGGCGGACAATGGCGTCGGCACGGCGCAGGCGTGCCAGGCGTTCCGGTGTCAGGGCGCTCGTCCACACCCGCAGCGAGTCGAGAGGCGCGCGACTCTCGACCAGGGCCACCACGCGGTTGATGCCGGAAATGCGATTGATGAGTTCCGTGGCGCGATCCTGCAGGCTGCCGTCGGGCGGCGGCGCTTCCCCGAGCGCGAGCACCGGCCGGTAGCTGCGCTCATCCCCCTGAACTCCCACCGAGTGGACCGGGAGCAGCCAGCCTTCCTCGATGCGGCGCACCGGCTCGTCCGTCTCCGAGCAGAGGCAGCGGATCGCCAGGCCGGGTCCGGGGAACGGGTGACGGTTGAGCAGTTCCGCGGGCAAGCCGAGCTCTTCGCCGATCTCGCGGACCTCGTCCTTGTAGAACGAGCTGAGCGGCTCGACGATGCGGCCCGCCTCGATCAGCCTCTGCACCCCTTCGACGCGATTGTGATGAGTCTTGATGAGAGCCGCGTTCTTGGTGCCACCGGATTCGATGGTGTCCGGATAGATGGTGCCTTGGCCCAGGATCCAATCGCCTTCGGCAAAATGGCCGCTCTCGATGATCTCTTCCTGGACCCGCACGAACTCCTCTCCGATGATGCGGCGCTTCTGCTCGGGCTCGCGAACGCCTTCGAGCGCCCCCAGGAACCGATCTTCGGCCTCTTCGATCAGGACGGCGCCGGGAGCGAGCCGGTCGAAGGTGCGGCGGACGAAGTCGGTCTCGCCTTCGCGCATCAGACCGGTATCGACGTACCGGCCGCGAACCCGCTCCGGCCCCAGCGCGCGCAGGCACAGCGTGAAGGCCACCGAGGAATCCACGCCGCCCGAAACGAAGAAGAACACGTTGCGGTCCCCGACCGCGGCGTGGATGCGGCTCTCGACCAGCGGGATGCGGTTCTTGGGGTTCCAGTCGCGCTGGCAGCCGCAGATGCCGAAAACGAAGTTCTCGAGGATCTGGCGGCCGCGGCAGGTATGCGCCACCTCGGGGTGGAACTGAACGGCATAAAGCCGGCGGCCGGTGTCGGCCATAGCGGCGATGGCGCAAGTCTCGGTCGACCCGAGAACTTCGAAGCCGGGCGGAGCGGCCAGCGCCGTATCCCGGTGACTCATCCAGATCTGCTCGCGCCCGTGCAACGGCACGCCCTCGAACAGGGGCGCCGTTTTCGCCAGGTCGAAGAATGCCATCCCGTACTCGCCCTTCTCGCCGCGCTGGACGCGGCCGCCGAGCAGGTAGGCCATCAATTGCAGCCCGTAGCAGATGCCGAGCACCGGTACTCCGGCCTCGAACAGGGCGGGGTCGACCGTCGGGCTTCCCTCCGCGTACACGCTCATCGGGCCGCCCGAGATGATGACGCCCCGGCGCGGCGCCAGTTCCGCCGCCGGCGCATCGCTGGGCCGGACCTCGGCGTAAACCCCCAGCTCACGGACCTTGCGCGCGATCAGGTGGCAGTACTGCCCGCCCGCATCCAGGACGATGATTTGAGGTTCGGGCGCGTAGCCAGCAGGCGATCTCAACACTTTCTACGATCTTACTGGAGATGCCTATTGCTTTGAAAGCCGCTGGGCGATGATCCGCTTCGCCTTATCGAGCAACGCGGTGGCCTTGGGCATGGCATCGACACCCTTGGCGACCTCCGGATCGGTCTCGACAGCCAACCGCCGCGCGTCCTCGAGGCCGAAGGCGCTCTGGTAGATCTCGCGCTTGATCTCCTGCTTCATCCAGTCCAGGTGCGCAGTGAAATCCGCTTCGGTGAACTCGATGCTTTGGCTAAGCAAGTACTGATGGAAATCTTCTACGATCTCCTGGTCCGGTTGCCATCCCTTGGGCAGCTTCGTCTGATGGGTGCCAAGGTAATGCGAGGCGAAGTTGAAGAAGGCGTACTTGCGCCGCGCCAGCAGCACCTGGAAGGTATCCAGCTTCGGTTCCTCGAACTTCTCGTCCGGAGTGATGCCCCCGCCGCCGTAGACCGTTCGGCCGCTATCGGTGGATTTCGCGTCGAGCAGGTTCTTGGTGTCGGTGTCCTTGCGGAAGTAGTAGTCGTAGAACGAGATGTTCGAATAGTCGCGCTGGATCAGCCGCCCGCTGGGCGTGTAATAACGGGCCGTGGTGAGCGCCAGACCCGTGTTCTCCGAGAGCGGATAAACGGTCTGCACCAGGCCCTTGCCGAAGGTGTTGTCGCCCAGGATCCAAGCGCGGTCATGGTCCTGGAGCGCGCCCGCGACAATCTCGGCCGCCGACGCGGAGTAGTGGTTCACCAGCGTGACAATCGGGTAATCGCGCCCGCTGCTGCCCGTCTTGGAGACGTACGGCTTCTCCGACGACACACGGCCGCGGTGCGAGACGATGAGCTGCCCCTTCTGCAGGAAGCGGCCCGCGACCGCCACGCCTTCATTGAGCAGCCCGCCGGGATTATTCCGCAGGTCCAGGATCAGGCCCTTGATGTTGCCCTCGCCGAGGCGCTTGAGCGTCTCCTCCACCTCGTGGCTGGTGTTCTCGTTGAAGGAATCCACCTCGAGGATGGCGATACCGGGCCGGACCCAGAAGGCGTCCTGCACGGTCTTCCGCGGGATCTCATCGCGGATCAGGTTAAAGACCAGCGGGGTGTCGCTGCCCTCCCGCGCCATGGTGACCTTGACGGGCGTGCCGCGAGGTCCCTTGAGCTTGTCCGCGATCTCGGTCAGATTCAGTTTGTCGGTCGGCTGGTCATCCACCGACAGGATGGTGTCGCCGGGGCGGATACCGGCCTTGTAGGCCGGAGAGCCGGGGAAGGGCGCAATGACGATGGTTTTGCCATTCCCGAGGCGGCTGGGACCGATCTGCATCCCGACGCCGTAGTAGTGCCCCGACTGGTCTTCCTTCAGCAGTTGGAAGTCGCGCGGGTCGAAGAAGTTCGAGTGCGGATCGAGGGTGCGCAGCATGCCCGGAATCGCGCCCTTGTAGAGGGCCTTTTCGGGATCCAGTGCATCCGCGTTGTTGCGCTCCACCAGGGCGTAGACCTTCGTGAACGAGTCCACCGCGGCCCGGGTGTCGTCTTCCGACGAAGCCGCGACCGCGCTGGTCAAGCCCGAGCCGTAAATCCCGCCCAGAACCGAGCAGGCAACGATGATGGCAGGAACGATAAACAGGGAACGGCGAAATTCAGCCATTGAGTCTCCAGAGGCGAATCTGACTCCAGTATAGCAGTTTGGGGCGCCGCGGCCCTCTGGGCGTCTAGACCGCGCGGATTTTGCGCAACGGCGCGGCAGCCTCCGCCCGGGCGGGCTTCCTGGGCGCAGCCTGCAGGCGGCGAACCTGGTCGCTGACGCAAACCAGGAACATGGGCTGCTTGGCGTTCTTCAGCACGTCGATGATCCGCTCCTGCCGGTCCTCCAGGTAGATCGTCTTGCCGTCCGTGAGCAGGTGCAGCGCCGACTCGTTGGCCAGGACGTCGCTCAAGCGCCGGCCCATTTCGCGCTGCAGGTATCGCAAAACGCGACGGATCTTCTGGAGCGAGAACCCTTTACGCCGCAGCTCGGCAATAACCGTAATCTCGAGGACCTGCTCGGACGAGTAGACCCGCTTGTGTCCGGCGTGTTCGGGCGAGACGACGTGCCGCTCGTCCCACCACTGGAGTTGCCGAAGGCTGACGTTCGCAACCTTGGCGACATCGAGGGAAGAATAGGCTTCAGCGGCAGGGACCGGAGCAGGACGTACCTTTCTTGTTTTGAACATGGCCAAGGGCTTCCGTTTAAAAGATTAGCAGATACAACCTCGCAATAGGATTGTACTTCGCCGCGCTGCGGAGTCCAAGTGTTTTTTTCGGAATTCTGCATGACTCCGTAGCGGGTAGTGCGTCCGGCAACCACCCCAGAACGGGCATCCTTGGACGAAAACGGGCTTCGGGGATCGTCGCGGCGCCAGCCAGCCTGCATCGGGCTGTAGCGATTCTTAACAGCCTCAGGGCTCTGGCGCCCCCAGCGATTTGACACCCAGTTTCGGAGATCACTATAGTCGAATTGGAACCACTGAAGAGTTGCTGTGGGGAACTTTGCGGCCTTCGCCGGGTGATTCGCCGGCGCCGCAGGGGCTGTTGGGAGGGCTGAGACGCTGATGCCGGGGTCGCCGGACTCATACGCTGAGGTGTACTTCCCCATCCTGCTACAGGCCGGGATCGCCATGGCGATCGCCGCGGGGATGCTGGTCACTTCCGCCATCCTGGGGCGCCGAGTGCGCAATCGGGTCAAAGACCTGCCCTACGAGTGCGGGATCACCCCGGTGGGCTCGACGAGCGGGCGGTGGAGCGTCAAGTTCTACCTGGTGGCGATGGTCTTCATCCTGTTCGACATCGAGACCGTATTCCTCTTTCCCTGGGTGGTGGTCTTTCGGGAACTGCGGATGTTCGCGTTCGTCGAGATGCTGATATTCGTCGTCCTGATCCTGTCGGGCTTCTTCTACATCTGGAAGAAGGGCGCGCTGGCCTGGTCCGTCCAGGAGAACCCGGAGGAGCGGCCGTGAGCGAGAACCCCGTGGCAGTGGCCATCTCTGGCGCAGTGCTTGGTTCGAGCGTCCACCGCGGCCAGGCGAGTCTGGAGATCGCCCCGGCGCAGATCGTCGAGGTCTGCCGGTTCCTCAGGGACCAGCAACACTTCAACCGGGTGAGCGGCGTGACCGCGGCGGACTGGTACCCCACCGAGCCGCGCTTCGAGATCGTCTACCTTCTGCACTCGCTCGAACGAAACGAGCGGCTGCGTTTGAAGTGCCGCGTGCCGTCCGATCGCGCCGAGATCGACTCGGTCACGGGCGTGTGGCCGGGAGCGAACTGGTATGAGCGTGAGGTCTTCGACCTGTTCGGCATCGTTTTCCTGAATCACCCCGACTTGCGGCGGATCATGATGCCCGAGGGATGGGAGGGCCATCCGCTGCGGAAGGACTACCCGGTGACCGGTCCGAAGTACGACTACACACAGGAATGAGCGAGCCAGCCAACACTACCGAGACGCCGGCCGACACCGCCCCGCGGCGGATGACGCTCAACATGGGCCCGCAGCACCCGTCCACCCATGGCGTGCTGCGCATGGTGCTGGAGCTCGAAGGCGAGACCGTCACCAAAGTGGGTTGCGACATCGGCTACCTGCACACCGGCATCGAGAAAGAGTTCGAGGCGAAGCTTTACCAGCAGGGGGTGACGCTCACCGACCGCATCGACTACCTCTGCCCGCTCATCAACAATCTCTGCTATTGCCTGGCGGTGGAGAAGCTGCTGGACCTGGAGATCCCGCCGGCGGCGCAGTGGATGCGCGTGCTGCTGGGCGAGCTGACGCGCATCAACAGCCACCTGGTCTGGCTGGGCACGCACTCGATGGACCTGGGCGCGATGTCGGTGTTTCTGTACTGTTTCCGCGAGCGGGAAGAAATACTGAAGATATTCGAGATGTTCTCCGGCCAGCGCATGATGACCAGCTATTTCAGGATCGGCGGCCTCGCGCTCGAGCCCCCGCGCGGCTGGCAGCAGGCGGCCGGGAAGTTCATCGATGCCTTCCCCAGCCGCGTGGATGAATACGAAGAGCTGCTGACCAAGAACCCGATCTGGATGCGCCGCACCAAAGGCGTCGGCCGCGCGGCGCTCGACGACCTGATCGCGCACGGCGTCACCGGACCGATGCTGCGCGCGGCCGGGCTCAAGTGGGATATCCGCAAGAGCGAACCGTATTCGAGTTACGAGAAGTTCGATTTCGAGATCCCCACCCGGACCGAGGGCGACGTCTACGCGCGTTACCAGGTGAGGGTGGAGGAGTTGCGCCAGAGCGCGCGCATCGTCAAGCAGGCGCTCGACGGCATGCCGGCGGGACCGTGGGTGGCGGACGCGCCCCACGTCGTGCTGCCCGACCGCGAGAAGATGAAGACCGAGATGGAGGCCCTCATCTATCACTTCAAGATCGTGACGGAGGGCTTCCGCGTGCCCGCGGGCGATGTCTACCAGGTGGTGGAGTCGCCGCGCGGCGAGATGGGTTACTACGTGGTCAGCGACGGCACCGCGCGGCCGTACCGCGTGTTCATTCACGGCCCCAGCTTCGGGAACCTGCAAGGGCTGCCGAAGATGGTGGAGGACCGGCTGGTGGCCGACGCGATCGCGGCGTTGGGATCGACGGATTTCGTTTTGGGGGACGTGGATCGGTAGGCGGCCAAGAGAATTATAGCCGCAGACGAACGACAGATGAACGCGGATAAAACACAATGACAAATAGGAATTCTTATCGGCGTCTATCTGCGTTCATCTGCGGCTGAATAGGTTTTTGCTCCTATGACTTTCTCGCCCCAGCTCGAAGCGCGGTTCGATAGGATGCTGAAGAACTATCCGCCGGGCAAGGAACGCTCGGCGGTGGTTCCCATGCTGATGTATGCGCAGGATGAGATCGGCTCGGTCACGCCCGAACTGGTCGAAGAGGTCGCGCGCCGGACGGGGATCACGCCGCTGCAGGTCGAGGAGGTCGTTTCGTATTACTCCATGCTGCACCGGCAGCCGCTGGGAGCGCATCACATTCAGATCTGCACCAACATAAGCTGCATGTTGGCGGGCGGGGCCGAATTGTGGGACCACGCCTGCAAGAAGCTGGGCATCGGACACAAGGAGGTGACCGCGGACGGGCAGTACTCGCTCGAAGAAGTCGAGTGCATCGGCGCGTGCTCGTGGGCGCCGGCGCTCCAGGTCAACTACGAGTTCCATCACGGGATGACGCCGGAGAAGCTGGACCGATTGATCGAGAGCCTGCGGAAACTCCAGTAAGCGATGCCCTATAACGAACCGAGCCCGCTCGAAGTCAAGGTGCTGACCAGGCGCTTCGGCCTGCGCGATTCGGCGTCCCTCTCCACCTACCTGGCTACGGACGGCTACACGGCGCTGCGGAAGGCGATCGAGATGACGCCCGAGCGCATCCTCGACGAGTTGAAGGCGTCGGGCCTGCGCGGGCGCGGCGGCGCGGGCTTTCCCACGGGGATGAAGTGGAGCTTCGTGCCGCGGGATTCCGCCAAGCCGAAGTACATCGTGGTGAACGCCGACGAGAGCGAGCCGGGCACCTGCAAGGACCGGCTGCTGATCGAGTACGATCCGCACCAGTTGATCGAGGGCATGCTGATTGCGGCCCGCGTGGTGGGCGCCGCGCGCGGCTACATCTACATCCGCGGCGAGTACCGTTACCTGATCGACATCATGGACCGCGCCCTCGCGGAGGCATACGCGCAGGGCTACCTGGGCCCCAACATTCTGGCGACCGGATTCGGCTTCGACGCTTCGACGCACACCGGCGCGGGGGCCTACGAGTGCGGCGAGGAATCGGCGCTGCTCGAATCGCTCGAAGGCAAGCGCGGCATCCCGCGCATTCGCCCGCCGTTTCCGGCCGTGGCGGGGCTCTACCAATCGCCCACCGTGCTGAACAACGTGGAGAGCTACTGCGCCGCGCCGGCGATCCTGCGCGATGGCGGGGCGGCGTTCGCCGCGCTGGGGACGCCGAAGAACGGTGGCACGCGGCTGTTCTGCATCTCCGGCCACGTCAACCGGCCCGGCGTCTACGAGCTGCCGATGGGTTTCAACCTGCTGCGGATGATCGAGGAAGTCGCCGGCGGCATCTCCGGTGGAAAGAAGCTGAAGGCGGTGATTCCGGGCGGCTCTTCCTGCCCCGTGCTGAAGGCCGAGGAGTGCGACATCCCGATGGACTTCGATTCGCTCGCCAAGGCCAAGAGCATGTTGGGCTCGGGTGGCGTGGTGGTGATGGACGAGGACACCTGCATGGTGAAGGCCGCGCTGCGCATCATGCGCTTCTACGCGCACGAAAGCTGCGGCTGGTGTATTCCCTGCCGTGAGGGCACGCTGTGGCTGAAGAAGATCCTGACGCGCGTGCACGAAGGCGGCGGCGTCGCCAGTGACGTGGGGCTGATCCACGAGCTGGCCGCCAACATGCTGGGCCGCACCTTCTGCCCGCTCGGAGACGCCGCGGCCATGCCCACGCTGGCCTTCGTCGAGAAGTTCCGCGACGAGTTCGAGGCGCACCTCAACGGGCAGCCCTGCCCGTTCGAGCACGTCAACCGGCTGGTGACTGCCTGATGGCCAACACGGTCAAACTGACGATCGACGGCCGGCCCATCGAGGCCGCGGCGGGGACACTGGTGATCGAGGCCGCGCGCCACAACGGCATCGAGATCCCGGCTTTCTGTTACTACGAGGGCCTGGCGCTCCAGGCCGCCTGCCGTATGTGCATGGTCGAGGTCGAGAAGGCTCCCAAGCTCATGACCGCCTGCACGCTGCCGGTGGCCGAGGGCATGGTGGTCCGTACCGACACGCCCAAGGTCGCCGAGGCGCGGAAGTCCACGCTCGAGTTCCTGCTGACCAATCACCCGCTCGATTGCCCGGTGTGCGACAAGGGCGGCGAGTGCGAGCTGCAGGACATGGTGTTCCGCTACGGCGCCGGCCAGAGCCGGTTCGTCGAGATCAAGCAGCACGTCGATGAGCGGCAGTGGTCGCCCGTGGTGTTCTACGACCGCCCTCGCTGCATCCTGTGCTTCCGCTGCGTGCGGATTTGCAGCGAGGGGATGGGCGTGGGCGCGCTGGGCATCGTCAATCGCGGCGCGGCCTCCGAGATTGCGCCTAACCGCGGCGACCAACTCGAGTGCGACGAGTGCGGCATGTGCATCGACATCTGCCCGGTAGGCGCGCTGACCAGCGGCACCTACCGCTACAAGACGCGGCCTTGGGAGATGGAGCACGTGGGCACCATCTGCGCGCACTGCTCGGACGGATGCAAAACCACACTAGGCGTCCGGCAGAACACGATCGAGCGGGCCAACAACCGCGACCGCTCCGGCATCAACGGCGAGTTTCTGTGCCTCAAGGGCCGCTACGCGGCGGACTTCACGGACCATCCCGAGCGGCTGCTCACGCCACTGGTGCGCAACGCGGCGGGCGAGTTCGAGCCGGTCTCGTGGGCCCGGGCCATCGAGACGGTGGCCGCCCGGTTCAGCGAGGTGAAGGCGCGGGGCGGGATGTTCGGCGTCATCGGCTCGAACCACACCACCAACGAGGAGAACGAGTACCTGCAGCGGCTGGCGCGGGCGGGACTGGGGACGAACAACATCGACCACCACCGCACCGGCGACGTGGTTTCGCTCCTGCGTGCGCTCGATGGGCGGCGGGATGCGCTGGCCACGACTGCCGATCTTTACAACAGCAAAGCCGTGCTGATCGTGGGCGCGGATCTCTCGCAGCAGCACCCGTTCCTGGCCTACCAGGTGCGTGCGAACTGGCGGCATCATCGTGCACCTCTGTACTTGGTTGAGCGCGGACCGACGCGCGAGGACGTCAATGCGAAGCGCGTGGTCACCACCGCTCCGGGCGAGGAGCTGAGCGGTCTGGAGCAGATTCGCGCCGAGCTGGCGGCCGAGCCCGAGCTGACGATCCTGTTCGGCGACGCGGTGCGGGGCGCGGGCGTCGGGGAGTTGGTGGCTTTCGGCGATTCGCTCGGCATCCCGGTGAAGTATGTCTGCCTGGTGGACTACTCGAATTCGCGCGGCGCGCAGGATGGGGGCCTGCTGCCGGGCCCCGGCGGCCTGAACCTGGATGAGATGCTTGCGGCCGAGGACCTGGACGCGCTGTGGATTGTGGGCGCGAACCCGCTCAAGGGCGAGCGGACGCTGGCCGCGGCGGGCGCGTTCGTGGTGGTGAACGAGTTGTTCCTCACCGAGACGGCCCGGCGCGCCGACGTGATCCTGCCGGCGGCTTCGCAATACGAAAAATCGGGCACGGTGACGAACGTGTGCGGCGAGGTGCAGCGGCTCAAGAAGGCGATCGAGAAGATGGGCGCCAAGCCGGACCTGGAGATCTTCAGGCTGGTGGCGCGCGCGATGAGGCTGGAGTTGCCGGAGGCCGCGGCGCCGGGCTTTGCCGAAGTGCGTCCCGCACTGATCCATTCGGCGGGCGACACGCTTTTCACGTCGGGAACGATGGGACGCTATTCGAAGATGCTGAACGCGGTGAAGGAAGGACCGGGGGAGTTATACAACAACAGCACCGAACCGCGCGTGTAAGCAAGCGGTCCTTGGTCTGACACCATGAACTTCTACCTTCTGGCGGTGATCAAAGCGGCGGTGGTGGTGGGCGTGCTGATGATCACGTTGCTCTACCTCCAGTGGGTCGAGCGCAAAGTGATCGCCCACATCCAAGTCCGCCTGGGCCCGTATAACGTGGGTCCGCACGGCTTGCTGCAACCGATCGCCGACACGCTGAAGCTGCTGACCAAGGAAGACCTGCTGCCGCCCGGCGTCAACCGCTTCTATTTCATCCTGGCCCCGTTTCTGGCCATCTCGCTCTCGCTGATCTCGATCGCCGTGATTCCGTTCGGTCCTGAAATCCACGTGGGCGGCGTCGATACGTGGCTTCAGCTCGCGGACCTGAACATCGGCGTCATCTTCGTGCTGGCCATCTCGTCGCTCACGGTCTACGGAATCGTGCTGGCGGGCTGGTCGTCGAACAGCAAGTACCCGCTGCTCGGCGCGCTGCGCAGCTCGGCGCAGATGATCAGCTACGAATTGCCGCTGGGGATGGCGGTAGCCGCGGCGCTGCTGCTGTCGAATTCGCTTAGCTTGCGCAAGATCGTCGAGACGCAGAGCGGCTATTACGGTGGGTTCTTCCCGGCCTGGAACCTGTTCCGCATGCCGTTCCCGCAAGTCTTCGGCTTCCTCATTTTCCTGATTGCGGTGTTCGCGGAGACCAACCGCGTTCCGTTCGATCTGCCGGAGGCGGAAAGCGAGCTGGTGGCCGGCTTCCACACCGAATACAGCTCGATGAAGTTCGCCGGGTTCTTCATGGCGGAGTACGCCAACATGGTGACGGTGACGTGCATGGCCACGGCGCTGTATCTGGGCGGCTGGCTGCCGCTGTGGCCCGCGTCGCTGGGCTCGAATTACGCGCCGGCGGCGGTGTTCTTCCTGGCTGGCGCCATCGCCATTTACAGCGGCTCGCAGGCACGCAAACGTGACCGGATCAGTTTGCAGGTGATCGGAGCGCTGTTCCTGGCGGCCGGCGTGCTGTTCCTCATTTCGATCGTCCAGGCGCTCCTGGCGCCGCTGTTCTGGTTTCTGGCGAAGACCGGCCTGCTGCTGCTCTTGTTCATCTGGGTGCGGGGTACGCTGCCGCGGTTTCGCTACGACCAGTTGATGCGGTTCGGCTGGAGCTTCATGTTTCCGGTCGCGGTGGCGAACCTGATGATTACCGGGCTGCTGGTAGCCCTGGTGGGCTGAGCTATGGACCCTATCCGATTTCTGATCTTGGGCGTGACGCACGCACTCGTGCGTGCCGCGTCGCCACTCCTGGCGACGCAGGGTCGGCGGGCGGCAAAAGCGCGTCAGTCCAGGAACACAATCTGGGCCGCCGATGAACGCGGATCAACGCGGATGACCCATTTGTTTTCCATCTGCGTCCATCTGCGTTCATCCGCGGCCAACAATGTCTTGGCCTTGTTTGAGCCTTATCCCCTATGGACCCTATCCTGTTTCTGATCTTCGCGGGCGTAGCGGTGGTCTGCGGCATTTCCGTGGTCGTGCAGACCCACCCTATCACGAGCGCGTTGTCTCTGATCGGCGTGATGGCGTCGCTGGCGATGCTGTACCTGCTGCTGGGGGCGCAGTTCATCGCGGCGGCGCAGGTGATCGTCTACGCCGGCGCCATCATGGTGCTGTTCATCTTTGTCATCATGCTGCTCAACGCCGGCCGGGAGCGGAGGACGCGCGGCTCCTTCCTGGCGCGCCTCATTGGCCCGCCGCTGCTGATCCTCCTGCTCGGCTCGCTGACCTTCGTAATCCTGGCGGTGGTCCCGCGCGACGCGGTCGTGAAGTTCGGAACCTACACCGGCGGCACGGTGGAGAACGTCGGCCGCGCCCTCTTCACGACCTACCTCTGGCCGTTCGAGATCACTTCCATCCTGGTGCTGATCGCCATCGTGGGCGCCGTCGCGCTGGCCTACAAGGAGCTGGACTGATGCCGCACGTCGTGCCGCTTTCCTGGTACCTGGCGCTGAGCGCGGTTCTCTTCACGCTGGGCGTGGCCGGGTTTCTGTTCCGCCGGAACATCCTCACGATGTTCATGTCGATCGAGCTGATGCTGAACGCGGTCAACCTGAGCTTCGTCGCCTTCTCGTATCGCCTGAGACAAGTGGACGGCCAGTTGTTCACGTTCTTCGTGATGGTGGTGGCGGCGGCGGAGGCGGCCGTGGGGCTGGCCATCATTCTGATCGTTTTCAAGAACCGCGCCACGCTGCAAGTGGACGATCTTAGGACCATGAAGGACTGAGATGCAGCACCTCTGGCTGATTCCCGCTCTGCCGCTTCTAGGGTTCCTGATCAACGGGCTCGCCGGCCGGCGGCTGCCCAAAGCAGTCATCCACACCGTGGCCGTGGGCACGGTCGCGCTGACCTTCGTTTGGGTGCTGAAGACGGTGATCGCGCTCCAACCGTTCGCGGCGCCGCATGTCGAGCGCTATTTCGACTGGATCCGCGTGGGCGATCTCCGCATCGGCTTCGACCTGACCGCGGACCGGCTCACGGCGGTGATGCTGCTGGTGGTGACCGGGGTCGGCCTGCTCATTCACATCTACTCGATCGGCTACATGGCGCACGAGGGCGGTTATTACCGCTTCTTCGCCTACCTGAACCTGTTCATGTTTTTCATGCTGACGCTGGTGCTGGCGGCGAACTTCCTGCTGCTATTCGTGGGGTGGGAAGGCGTGGGCCTTTGCAGCTACCTGCTGATCGGGTTCTGGTTCCTGAAGAAGAGCGTGACCAACGCGGCCAACAAGGCGTTCATCGTGAACCGCATCGGCGATTTCGGGTTCTCGCTGGCCATTTTTCTGATCTTCCTCAATTTCAAGTCGCTCGATTTCGCCACGGTGTTCAGCGGCCTAGCGGGCTGGCGGACGGACACGGGCCTGGGGACGCTGACCATCATCGGCCTGCTGCTGCTGGTAGGCGCGGCGGGGAAATCGGCTCAGTTGCCGCTTTACGTCTGGCTGCCGGACGCGATGGAAGGCCCCACCCCGGTTTCGGCCCTGATCCACGCTGCCACCATGGTGACCGCGGGCGTCTACATGATCGCGCGCTCGGCGCCGCTGTATCTGAAAGCGCCCATCGCGATGGATTGGGTCGCCGGAATCGGCCTGGCCACGGCGTTTTTCGCCGCCACGATCGGCATGGTGCAGACCGACATCAAGCGCGTCTTCGCCTATTCGACCGTGTCGCAGTTGGGCTACATGTTCCTGGGCGTGGGCACGGGCGCGTTCGGCGCCGGCATTTTCCATCTGGTGACGCACGCGTTCTTCAAGGCGCTGCTGTTCCTGGGCGCGGGCAGCGTGATCCACGCGCTTTCGGGCGAGCAGGACATGCGGCGTATGGGCGGCCTGCGCACCAAGACACCGGTGACGTTCTGGACGATGCTCGCGGCGGCTGCGGCCATCTCCGCGCTGCCCTTCACGTCGGGCTTCTATAGCAAGGACGAGATTCTGCTCAGCGCATGGCAGCGCTCGCCTGTGCTGTTCTGGATCGGCGTCCTGACCGCGGCAATGACCTCGTTCTACGTGTTCCGCGCGATCTTCCTGGTGTTCTTCGGAACGTATCGCGGCGAGGCGCACGCGCACGAATCCCCGCCGGTGATGACTCTGCCGCTGGTCGTGCTGGCGGTGCTGTCGCTCGCGGGCGGCGCGTTCCAGGTATCCAAGTGGCTGGCGCCGATGTTCCCGGAGCTTGCCCCGGCAGAGAATCCCATGCTGCTCGCGGTTTCGATCGCCGCGGCGTGCGGCGGCGTACTGGCAGCGTGGGTGCTCTACTGGTGGCGGCCCGGCCTCGCAGACGTCTTCGCTCGCCGCTTCCGGTGGCTGTACGTAGCCGCCCTGAACAAGTACAAGGTCGACGAAATCTACGATGCGACCGTGGTGCGCCCGCTGGTCGGGACCTCGCGCGAGGTGCTGTGGCGTGGCATCGACGTCGAGGTCATCGACGGCGCGGTGAACGGAGTCGGACGGCGGGCGCTCGGAATCGGCAGCCTGCTGCGGCTGGCGCAATCGGGCTACATACGAAGCTACGCCGCCTGGGTGCTCCTGGGCGCGGTCTCGCTGCTGATCGCGCTCGGCGTTCTGGGAGGCGCGCGATGAACCTCCTCGACGCCGTGCTGTTCATCCCGCTGGCGGGCTTCTTCCTGATCCTCTTCGTGCCGCGCGAACGCGAGGAGGCGATCCGGCGCACGGCGCTGATGGTGGCGCTGGTCGCCTTCATCGCGTCGCTCGCGCTACTGGCGGGCTTCAACCGGACGGAGGCGGGCTTCCAGTTCGTCGCGAGCCTGCCCTGGATCGGGCAGCCCGCGATTCGTTTCCACACGGGAATCGACGGCGTGAGCCTGTGGCTGGTGCTGCTGACCACGTTGCTGACGCCCATCGGCGTGCTGATCTCCTGGCGCTCCATCGACCGGCGCGTCAAGGAATTCTTCGCGCTGTTTCTGCTCATGGAGTTCGGACTGGTGGGCGTGTTCGTCTCGCTCGACCTGTTCCTGTTCTACGTGTTCTGGGAAGTCTCGCTCGTTCCGATGTACTTCCTGATCGGCGTCTGGGGCCACGACCGGCGTATCTACGCGGCGGTGAAGTTCTTCCTCTACACCATGGCCGGCTCGGTGCTGATGCTCGCGGCACTGATCTATCTTTACAATCGCGCCGGCACGCTCGACTACAGCGCTCTGCTGCAAATGCTCGCGAGCGGCCGTCTGGTCTTTAACCGCGTGGAGGAACTGGTGCTGTTCCTCGGCTTCTTCATCGCGTTCGCCATCAAGGTGCCGCTGTTTCCGTTCCACACCTGGCTGCCGGACGCGCACGTCGAGGCGCCGACGGCGGGCTCGGTGATGCTGGCCTCCGTAATGCTGAAGATGGGGTGCTATGGCCTGGTGCGGTTCTGCCTGCCGCTGTTCCCGGCGGCGTCGCGCGACCTGGCGCCATCGATCGCCATCCTCGCCATCATCGGCATCCTCTACGGAGCGGCGGTGGCGATGGTGCAGCCCAACATGAAGAAGCTGGTGGCCTACACGTCGGTGAGCCATCTGGGCTTCGTGGTGCTGGGGATCTTCACGTTCACCGAACTGGGAATGAACGGCGCCGTCTACCAGATGCTGAACCACGGCGTCTCGACCGGCGCGCTGTTCGTGCTGGTGGGCTACCTTTACGAGCGGCGCCACTCGCTCGAGATATCCGACTACGGCGGCGTGGCAACGCCCGCGCCGAACCTCTCGGGCGTCTTCCTGATCACCGCGCTTGCGAGCATGGGACTGCCCCTGCTGAACAACTTCGTGGGTGAGTATTTGGTGCTACAGGGCGTGGCGCAGGCGAGCTTCCGCTGGGCCGTGTTCGCCGCCATCGGCGTTATTCTCGCGGCATGCTACATGCTGTGGCTGTACCAGCGCGTGTTCTTCGGCGAGGCGCGGCCGGAACTGGCCGCGCACATGCGCGACCTGAGCGGGCGCGAGTGGGCCGTGGCGCTGCCGCTGGTCGTGCTGATGATCTGGATGGGCACGGCGACCCAGTCCTTCCTGCCGCCGATTACCAAGAGCGGGGCCGCGATTCTGGAGAGCACCAAGATCGGCGTGAGTTTCGAAGTGCGCGGGAGGGAGCCGCGAACCTCCTCCGTGGCGCAGGCACTCCTGCCTGCCGCCTCGACACTCATGTCGAGGCACGGTCTTGCGTCGAGACGAGTCTCGACGCGGCAGGCTGAGAGCCTGCGCCACGAGCCCGGCACCGAGGAGGTGGCGCGTGCCCGCTAACTTCGTCCCCAACGCGGCCGAGTACTTCCGGGTGCTGCCCGAGATGCTGCTGGTGGCGGTGGCCACGCTGATCATGGTGCTGGAGCCGCTGACCTCGAAGCAGTCCAAGCGCGCGCTCGGCTGGATCGCGCTCGCCGGCCTGGTGGCGGCGCTAATCCCGGCGGCGCTGGGCGAACTGGCGCCGGGGACGGCGTTCAGCGGAATGGTCACCCTCGACGGCTTCGCGGTGTTCTTTCGCGTGCTGGTGATCGCGGCGGCCATCGTGATCGTGCTGATGTCGGGGAGCTACCTGCGCCGCGAAGAGGCGGAGTCGGGGGAATACTACGCCCTGGTGCTGTACTCGGTCGCCGGGCAGTGCATCATGGCGGCCGCGGGCGAGTTGATCGTTGTGTTTATCGGCCTCGAGATCTCCTCCATCGCCAGCTACGTGCTGGCGGGTTACCTGCGGCGCGCCAAGCTCGGCAACGAAGCCGCGGCCAAGTACTTCCTGTTGGGCAGCTTCGCCACCGCGTTTCTGTTGTACGGCGTCGCGCTCATCTATGGCGCCACGGGAACCACCAGCCTGGTGGGAATCCGCAATGTGCTCGCCCGTCCGGGCAGCGCGCCGAGCGGGATGCTGGTGGGCGCCGCGGCGGCGCTGATGTTCGTCGGCCTCGCGTTCAAAGTGTCGGCCGCGCCCTTCCAGATCTGGGCGCCGGACGTCTATCAGGGCGCGCCGGCGCCGGTCTCCGCGTTCCTGGCTGCCGGGCCCAAAGCCGCCGCCTTCGCGGTCTTCATCCGCGTGTACATGACCGCCTTCAACACGCCGGGCGCGCGCTGGACGGGGATCGTGTGGGCTTCCGCGCTCGCGACCATGGTGGTGGGGAACTTCGCGGCGCTGGTGCAGAGCAACGTCAAACGCATGCTCGGCTACAGCTCGATCGCCCACGCCGGGTATGTGATGGTGGCCATCTCCGCGCATTCGGTGACCGGCACGGCGGCGGCGATGTTCTACCTCGCCGCCTACGTTTTCATGAACGCCGGGGCGTTCGCCGTGGTGGCGCATTTCTCGCGCGCCGGCGAGCGGTTCGTCGAGATCGACGATTTCGCGGGGCTCGGATGGCGCCAGCCGGGAACGGCGGCGCTGTTCTCGATCTTCCTGCTCTCGCTCATCGGCGTGCCGCTGACGGCCGGCTTCTTCGGGAAGTTCTACATCTTCAAGGCGGCCCTCGATGCCAACCTGGTGTGGCTCACGGTGATCGGCCTGCTCACGAGCGCCGTGGCCGCTTACTACTACCTGCGGCTGCTGGTGGTGATGTACATGAAGGAGCCGGGCGACGCGATGAAGGACCTGCCGCCGCTCGCCGCCGGCACGCGGGCCGCACTGTGGATCTCGGCCGCGCTCACCCTGATCCTGGGAATCTTCCCGTCGCTGGTGCTGAACTACGCCGTTGCGTACGCGCGCCTGGGGCAGTAGGCTCCCGTCCAACCTGCGATAGACTAAGAGGTTCCCAGCCCATGCCGGAACCTAACGCACCGCTCGAATCCGTGCTGACCGAACTGGAGGCGCGCGCGCGGGAGCGCATCGCCAACGCTGCCACCACCGAAGAGCTCGAAGCCGTGCGCGTCGAAGTGCTCGGCCGCAAGGGCGCGCTGGCGCAGATCTCGAAGCAGTTTGGCCAGCTCCCGCCCGAGGAGCGCAAGGCCGCCGGCAAGCGGCTGAACGCCGCCAAGGAGTCGATCGAAGCCGCCTTCGAAGCCCGCAGGGCGCGCTTCGAGAAGGACGCGCTCGCCGTCCGGCTCGACGCCGAGTGGATCGATCTGACGCTTCCCTCGCCCGGCCCCCGCCCCGGCAGCCTGCACCCGGTCACGCAGGTCCGGATGGAGATCGAGGACCTGTTCACTTCGATGGGCTTCGTGGTACTCGGCGGGCCGGAGGTCGAGACCGAGTATCGCAACTTCGACGCGCTGAACATCCCGGCGGACCATCCGGCGCGCGACATGCAGGACACCTTTTGGCTCCAGGACGGCAACCTGCTCCGCACCCACACTTCACCGGTGCAGGTGCGCGGCATGGATCGCCTGGGGCCTCCTCTGCGCATGATCGCCCCAGGCCGTGTGTTCCGCAACGAGGAAGTGGACGCCTCGCACGAGCACACCTTCGACCAGGTGGAAGGTATGGTGATCGACCACGAGGTTTCGGTGGCGCACCTGGTCTACTTCATGAAGACGATGCTGAGCCACATCTTCCGGCGCGAGGTCAGCGTGCGGCTGCGGCCCGGCTTTTTCCCCTTCGTCGAGCCCGGTTTCGAGCTCGAGGTCCAGTGCCTGATCTGCGGCGGCACGGGCTGCCCCGTGTGCAAGGGCGGCGGCTGGGTCGAACAGCTTGGCTGCGGCCTGGTGCATCCCAACGTGCTGCGCCGGAGCGGCATCGACCCGGAGGAGTGGAACGGCTTCGCCTTCGGCCTGGGCCTGACGCGCCTGGCTATGATGCGCTACGGCATCGACGACGTCCGCCACATGCAGGGCGGCGATCTGCGGTTCTTGCGACAATTCTGAGGAGGCACTCCGTGCTCGGCGATAAGCGGCTCATCCGAACAATCCGCCTGACGAATTTGCTCTCCTTCGGACCGAAGACGGAGGAAACCGAACTGCTGGGCTTGAACGTGCTGATCGGGCCGAACGGGTCGGGGAAGTCCAATTTGATCGAAGCGGTCGATCTGCTGCGAGCTTGCCCAACGGACGTTCAGGCGCCGATCCGGGCAGGTGGAGGAATCTCAGAATGGCTCTGGAAAGGGAGCCGGGGAGCGCCAGCCAGCGTGGGTGCGCCACATGCCGTCATTGACGTCACCGTCGGCTATCCCACGGGCCCGATGCCGCTGCGCCATCGCCTAAGTTTCACGAGGGCCGCAGTCCGCTTCGAGTTGGTGGACGAAATGATCGAGGATGAAGGCGCGGACCCGGGGCAGCCCCACTACCGGAATGAGCGGGGGCAGGCGTTCGCCAGAGTTGCCATCAGCGAAACCGAGAGCCGCGAAATACGGCGCTCGCAAGTTGGCCCCGATCAGTCTGTCCTTTCGCAGCTCAGGGCTGCTGGTGTCTATCCGGAGATCACCTATCTCGGCAAGGAGTACGATGCGATTCGGCTGTACCGTGGGTGGTATACCGGAGAGCAGTCGGTTCTTCGGCAGCCACAGAGGACAGACCTTCCTCCGGACTTCCTGCTTGAAGACGCCAGCAATCTGTGCCTGGTCCTGGACAATCTGGAACTCCTCGGGATGCAGAACGTTCTCGTCGATCGTCTGCGCGAGTTCCACGAGCCGATCGCCTCTCTCCACACCATTGCCTCCGGTGGCTCCATTCAGCTCTTCCTGGATGAACGTACTCTGGCCGACCGGATCCCCGCTGCCCGGCTCTCCGACGGCACGCTGCGTTATCTCTGCCTGTTGACAATTCTGTGCCACCCATCTCCTCCGCCGTTGATCTGCATCGAGGAACCAGAGATCGGCTTGCACCCCGACATTCTCCCAACTATCGCCGAGCTCCTGGTAGAGGCCTCGCAGCGCACTCAATTGATCGTCACGACGCACTCCGAGGCTCTGGTCGACGCTCTGACGGACACACCCGAGGCCGTCGTCGTGTGCGAGAAGGAGGCAGGCTCTACCACGATGCGGCGGCTCGACAAGGGCGCGCTCAAGGAGTGGCTGGACAAGTATTCGCTGGGCCACCTGTGGCGCACGGGCGAACTGGGGGGCAACCGCTGGTGAGGATCAAGCTGTACGTTGAGGGCGGCGGGGATGATAACGACGCGCTGCGCAC